>ENA-OWPA01000021-OWPA01000021.1-bioreactor-metagenome-genome-assembly--contig:-NODE-21-length-283953-cov-6.598166_pt1 | contig 283953 bp, 250 predicted proteins | sample MGYA00238139_ERZ651803 | MGnify/ENA primary metagenome ERZ651803 (study PRJEB26909, sample SAMN07631231) | bioreactor metagenome | isolation source: Switchgrass digestor | place: USA: Dartmouth...
CCGGCGACACTGGTCCTACCGGCGACACTGGTCCTACCGGCGACACTGGTCCTACCGGCGACACTGGTCCTACCGGCCCCACCGGCCCTGCGGGTGTTCCGTCAGGACTAAATCATCCCGAAAATTCCAGACAATATCCACCACTTGGTTTTCATGGACGTAGATACTGTCAACCAGCGCATCCGCCATCTTACGGGAAAGCTGCGCAAAAACCGGATGCTGCCTGATATCCTTGAAACACAGTTCCGCAGAACGATTTTTCCATATGGCTTCCAATTTGGCAATTTGCGCCTCCAGTTCCGCCGTCTGCCGTCGGATGGTTTCTTTTTGACGGGTGTATCCGGCAAAGTCCAACAGACCGCTCTTATATTGCTCGTAGAATATTTTTTTCGATGCGTTCAGCTTGGCAAGGGCGGCTTGCAGTCGGTCTTTCCGTTCTGTCAAGGATGTTGTGTCGTTTTTATTTTCCATATCCAGAAAAACCGCCATCTGAGTATGTATTGCCGATAAGAGCGCCTGCGCAAGGTCCTTTTCCCAAATCTTCTCTTTGGGGCAGTTGCTGTCCGCCAGGTACCGATGACTTTCGCAAACATAATAAACCGATGCGCTGTGGCTTCTTCTCATGGCGCGCCGGCAAACCCCGCATTTCACTTTGCCCGCCAGGGGCTTTGGGGCGGCGCTTCTTTTTCCCCGTTTGGCAGCGGACAAACGCTTTTGAACGGAGCAGAACCGCTCTTCCGAAACAATTGGCTCGTGGGTGTTGGGCACCACAATCCATTCCCTTTGGGGGACCGGCTGTTTGCCCTTTCCCCCCGCCGCCGGAACTCGGCTTTTTCCGCTTACCAGTTTTCCCGTATACCGCTGGTCGCGGAGAATGGCAAGGACCGTGGTATTGCGCCAGTAATTATGCCTTTCCGTAACAGAAAACGGGTGGCGGCAGCCTTGCATTTTTTTGTAGGCGCCGGGGGTGGGAATTTGTCGGGCGTTTAAGCTGGCGGCAATTTCCACGGCGTTTTTGCCTTCCTCCGCCATTTGGAAAATATCCTGTACGATGGCGGCGGCTTGCGGGTCCACCACCAGCTTTTTGGGGTTTTGAGGGGATTTGAGGTAGCCAAAAGGGGGAAAGCTGCTTAAAAATTCGCCCCGTTCCATGCGGGTTTTCTTTGCGGTGCGGATTTTTTGGGACAGGTCCCTGCTATATAGGGAATAAAGCAAATTTCGAAAGCCCAGTTCCAGACCGCCGGAAGCGTCCAAACGGCCACTGTCAAAATGGTCGTTGACCGAGATAAACCGAACCCCCAAAAAAGGGAAGATATGCTCCAGGTATTCTCCCACTTCGATATAGTTTCTTCCAAAGCGGGAAAGGTCCTTGACCACAATGCAGCCGACGTTGCCCGCCCGCACTTCTTGCAGCAGGGCTTGGACGGCGGGTCGGTCAAAATGGGTGCCGCTGTAACCGTCGTCGCAAAATTCCACCACCTGGTACCGCCCCAACTCGGGGGAACTTCGAATAAAGTTTTGCAAAAGCGCCCGCTGGTTGGCAACGCTGTTGCTTTCGCCCTCCTTTTCATCCTCCTGGGACAGCCGGATATAACAGGCCAGCAGATGCTTTCCCATCACCTTTCCGCCTTTCCATCCGCCAAAGCAAAGGAGAGAGAGTCGTCTTCCCGACACGCTCTTTCGGTTTTGCCTTTTCGTGCCTCTTTGATTTGCCGCACCGCCAGAAAAGTCTCCTCGTCCACCAGCGGAGGATGAGTACGGGGAGCCACCACCCACTCCTCCCAGGGCACGGAAACTCTTCCGCCCCTTTTCCACAAGTCCGATTGGGTTTTGCCCTGCACCATGTGGCCCAAATATACGGGGTTGCGCAAAATTCTTTGAACCGTGCTCTTATGCCAACGCCCCGTTTTGGAGCAAGTCTGGCCGGGTGGGGAAATCCCCAGCTCGTTGAGCTTTTGGGCGATGCGCAACCCCCCCGCGCCTTCCTTTGCCCATTGAAAGATGGTTTGGACAATGGGGGCGGTTTCTTCCTCCACCTCCAGTTTGCCGTCATCCCCCTTGCGGAAGCCGTAGGCCGCAACGGGCCCGGTAAACTTTCCCTGCCTTCTCAAAACCTCAAGGGCGGATTTGGTCTTTTGGGAAATGTCCCTGGCGTATAGTTCATGCAGGATGTTTTTCAAGGGAATCACGTAGCTTTCCAGCTGATGATGGGGGGCAAAGCTGTCATACCCATCGTTGACCGAGATAAAACGCACGCCCAAAAAGGGGAAGACGTTTTCCAAAAAGGCGCCGGTTTCGATATAGTTTCTGCCAAAACGGGAAAGGTCCTTGACCACAATGCAGTCGACTTTACCGTTTTTTACCGCTTCCATCATCTTTTGAAAGCCGGGCCGTTCAAAATTGGTTCCCGTCTGATTCAAATCCTGAAACACCGCCACCAGCTTTAAATCGGGGCGCCCCTCGATATAGCGCTCCAGCAAAGCGATTTGGTTGCCGATGGAATCCCTTTCTTTTTTCCCCTGGTCTTCGGAAGAAAGGCGGGCGTAGATGCAGGCATTCCACACCCGCTCCCGAGAGGGCGGCGCAGTGGCCGCTCTTTTTCGGCTGGTTCGGGCCATTCTACATCGCCTCCTCCTTTGGGACTGTGGGCCCCCATTCATCCCGATAGCGCAGATAGATTTCCACCCGTCCGCCGGAATGGACCTCGATTCGCTCCAGAAGGGAAACCGCTGCCTTTCGGGAAAGTTTGGTGAAAGCCTGGTGTTGGCGGAAGGTTTCCACCCAGTCGCTATCCTTTCCATTATCGGCAAGGAGCAGGGACCTTTCCTGTTGCAGCTTTTGGGTAGCTTCTTTGGTTTCTCTGCACTTTTGGCGGTAGATGGTTTGAAATTCCAGATATTCCTCGTCGTCCAGAATGCCGTTTTTCCAATCTTCGTAAAGAGACGCTAGTAAGGATTGGTATTTTTGAATTTCCTCCTGCTTAAGGCGCAGTTGGCGGTCTAGTTTCCGAAGTTCCTCCTGCCTGAGGGGAAGGCGGTCAAGGTAGGAGAGCACCCGCTCCCAATCCAGCAAAGCGACGTGCTGCTGCAGCACTTTCAAGACCGCCTTCTCCAACGCCTGCTCGCTGATGCAGTGGGTGGTACAGCCGCCTCCTGTCTTGTTTTGGGAGCAGTAGTAATAGACGTACTGTTTGCCCCCTGCGGGTATGGTCTTGCGCACCATGCCGCTTTTGCAGTCGGCGCAGAACAGCAAACCCGAGAACGGGTAGACGGTCTCCGCCACTGGCGGGATGCGGGTGTCCTGTACCAGCAGGCGGTTTACTGTATCGAACATTTCCTGGGAAATAATCGGTTCATGGGTGTTCTCCACCCGAATCCACTGGTGTTCCGGCTTGCGAAGTCGCCGTTTTATTTTGTGGTTTGGGGTGCTTTCCCTCCCTTGGACCAAATGCCCCGTGTAGACCGGGTTTTTCAGGATACGGCCCACCGCCACGGCGGTCCACCTTGCTTTGGGGTGAGTTTGAAAACCGGTGGCAAAACGCCATCCCAAAAGCCGCTTGTACTCCAGAGGGGACGGCTCGCCGACGTCGTTGAGCCGGTGGGCGATGGCATGGTGGCTGAGGCCCTCCAGTTTCCATGTAAAAATGCTCCGGACAATTTGGGAAGCATAGGGGTCCACCACCAATTGATTTTTGTTGTCTTGGGATTTTAAGTAACCATATGGCGGGAACGAACCGATAAACTCCCCTTTTTGGCGTTTAATCTCCAGCTGGCTTCTGATTTTGAGGGAAATGTCCCTGCTGTACGCGTCGTTGATGAGGTTTTTGAATGGTATGAGAATCTCGTCGGCGGGGGTTTTTTCTTTGGCGCTGTCGTAGCCGTCGTTGACGGCGATAAAGCGCACCCCCAAAAAGGGAAAGATGCGCTCCAGATACCGACCCGCTTCAATATAGTTGCGGCCGAAGCGGGAAAGGTCCTTGACAATGATGCAGTTGATCTTCCCGGCCTTAACATCCTCCATCATCTGTTGAAAAGCAGGGCGGTTAAAGTTCACGCCGCTGAACCCGTCGTCCACATGCTCCGCGCAGAGAAGGATGTCCGGCATGGATTGGACAAACCGGGTAATCAGTGCCCTTTGGCTTTGGATGCTGTCGCTTTCGGCTTTGTCGCCGTCTTCTCTGGAAAGGCGAAGGTAGGCGGCCGCGCGATAGGGAACTTCCTGTCGGGTTGGCATCCCGAACCCTCCCGTTGGCATCGTCAAGACAATTTGTCCTACATCATTCCGAGCAGGCTTTTGATTCGGTCCTCCAGGGTGGCGTCGGTGTCCCGAAAGCTGATTTTGACCACCATCTTTCCGCACCGAAAACAGTAGGGATTTTTGATTTGCCGCATAAACTCCCTGATCCGCTCCTCCCGGGGCAGGTGGGGATTGACTTGAATAGCATTGATGTCCGCAAGCGAATTGGGATCCACCTGTTCCACATCCACCTGCCTGAGGGCCGAAATTTCTGCCGGCAACCAATCCGGGTGTTCCATGACGTTACCTCCCGCCCGCCAAATGACGTTCATAAACCATATATGAAGCCGGCCCTTTGTCCTATGCGGGGGGAGAAAAAACGTTGGAAAAATCAGTGGACTTTGTGTTTCCATTGCGAGCAAATTGCAAAAACCATCCAACGACAAATTAACCCTAAAATTGCATTGGGGTGCCGTTTCCTTTCCAGCCGGTAAAGGTGAGTTGTACAAAAATGCGGGCAAAATTTTGTAGCCCTTTTTCGGTGGATACCTATTGATTCCTGTTTTTTGATATGCTAAATTAAAGTCAAACGGTTACGAAATCGGTTACGTAACCGGTAACAAAACGGTAACAGCAAAAATCTTTGGCAAGCAACGGGTAACACGCAAGATAAATGAGCTAATCTTACCTGTTTCTCCGCACTGCGGGTATGTCCGCCCGCGCGGGAAAGGAGGTGTTAGGTCAGCCGCCTAAATTGACACATTCCTGTTATCATCCGTGTTATCCTAACAGTATCGTCCTCGCTTTTTGAAGGCTTCGAAAACGGCTGAAAAGTATCGTTCAACTCCATTGTGTTTTGCTTTTGGCGGTTGCCAGAAGTAAAAATAAAATACTGCAACGAAAGGAAACGTTATGAAAAAGTCAATTGCTCTTCTTTTAGCGGTTATGTTGATGGCTCTTCCTCTGGTTGCCTGCTCCGGCAACAACACCAGCAGCCAGACCTCTTCGTCCGCCAGCACCTCTGAGCCTGCCAGCTCGGCTGCTCCCAGCCAGGAGGCTGCCAGCGAAGCTGCCCCTGCTTCCGACGAACCCGTTCTCAACTTTAAGTTGGCCGAAAACCAGGGCAAGGACAACCCCGTATCCCAGGGCGTGCAGATGTTTGCCGACCTGGTAAAGGAAAAGACCAACGGCACCGTTACCATCGAGGTCTATCTCGACGCTCAGCTGGGCAACGAAAATGAGACCATCGACCAGGTTCAGGCCGGCACGCTGGATTTCGCCCGCATCAACACTTCTGCTCTGGCTTCCACCGCCGATGAAGTGGGCGTCTTCACTCTGCCCTACATCTTCACCAGCACCGAGCACAAATACAAGGTACTGGACGGCGAAATCGGCCAGAAGGTTATTGAGGATCTGCTCAAGTACAACATGATCGGCCTGGAGTACTGGGAGGCTGGTTCCCGGAACTTCTACACTGTCAAGAAGCCTGTTGAGAGCGTTGCCGACCTGAAAGGCATGAAGCTGCGTGTGCAGCAGTCCGACGTTGCCATCCGGATGGTGGAGCTGCTGGGCGGCGCCGCTACCCCCATGGCTTACGGTGAAGTGTATCAGGCTCTGCAGACCGGCGTTATCGACGGCGCTGAGAACGACTTTGTTTCCTACTACACTTCCGGTCACTACGAAGTTGCCCGTTACTACACTCTGGACGGACATATGGCTCCTCCCGCCATGCTGCTGATGAGCAAGACTTCCTGGGATAAGATGAGCCCCAGCCAGCAGCAAGCTGTCAAGGAAGCCGCTCGGGAAGCCTGCCTGTGGCAGAGACAGGCCATGCAGGATTACCAGAACGAAGCCCGCGCCAAGGTGGAAGAAGCTGGATGCACCATCTATGAAGTCAACGTTCAGGAATTCCAGGATGCCGTGTCCGAAATCTACAATATGTATCCTCAGTATTCCGAAGTAATTCCGCAAATCCAAGCCCTTTCTTAATGAGTTAGTTCCCGGAAAGAAGGTGGAAATCGCCGTATTTCACGTGATCGGAAATGCGGCGATTTCTTTCTAAAACAGCGGTTCTTCTGAAAAAAGGAGGAGGTTAGTAGGTGAGCAAGCTAGTCAATCAGATCCGGCGGATTCTTGACAAAATCATCGATATCAAACGCCATGTCTGTGCGCTGTTGCTGGCCATTATGATTGCCATCACCTTTGTTCAGGTAGTGATGCGCTTTGTATTCCGGTCTCCCTTTAGCTGGTCGGAAGAAGTCACCCTGATGATTTTGGTGTGGTTTGGCTATCTCTGTATGTCCATCGATATTTATACCGACAGCCACGCGGCCCTTTATTTTTTATACAATAAATTGCCCCCTGTTCTGCGCAAAGGAGCGGATTTGTTCCGCCACGGCCTGCTGTGCTGGCTGTTTGTGCAGTTGACCTATTACGGCACCATTATTACTAAGCTGAATCTTCCCAAGCCTCAGCCCGCCACCCGCTTTTCTCAGGGCTGGCTGTATGCCCCCTTGGTTGTGGGCGGTATCTTTATGGTAATCTACACGGTGTTTGACTTTTTGGCGGCTCTGGCAAAGCCCCTTTCCGCTTATGAAGAGGAGTCGAGGCGGGAAAAGACACTGGATGATCTGAATGTGGAAAGGGGAGGAACCGTATGAACATTGCAATGGGAACAGCCATTCTCTTTGGTACCCTGGCCGTTTTGATGTGCTTGCGGGTACCCATCTCCTTCAGCTTGGGAATTTCCGCCTTGTTTACCGCCATTTATCTGGACATTCCCTTCCTGAACCTGTTCCAGAAAATGGGCACCGGTATTACCAGCTTTACCTTTATGTGCGTGCCTTTCTTCATCATCATGGCACAGATTATGACCGACGGCGGCATCTCCGACCGGCTGACCAAGTTCTGCAACGTGCTGGTGGGCAGAATGCGGGGCGGCACCGCCATTGTAAACTGCGTGGTTTCCATGTTCTTCGGCGGAATTTCCGGCTCGTCCATCGCCGACGTTTCCTCCATCGGCGCCTTTTTGATTCCCTCCATGGTCAAGGAAGGCTATGACGCCGATTACAGCGTGGCGGTCACCTGCACCAGCTCGGTGGAAGGTATTATCATTCCCCCCAGCCAAAACATGATTTACTACATTGTGGCGGCCAGCAGCGGACTTTCCATCAGCACCATGTTTATGTGCGGCTACCTGCCCGGCTTTATCCTTACCATGGCTCTTTGCGTTTGCTCCTATGTCATTGCCGTTCGCAAGAAATACCCTATTTCGGAAAAACGGCCCTGGAAGGAAAACATTCAAATTGTCAAGGAAGCTATTTTGGGTCTTGTCACCATTCTGATTGTGGCGGTGGGCATTACCGCCGGTATCTTTACCGCCACCGAAGCAGGCGCCATTGCCGCCGTGTACGCCCTGATTATCACCGTCTTTATTTACAAAACCATCGACTTTAAAAAGTTTGTGGGATGCCTTATCAAATCTCTGAAGAGCCTGAGCACCATTATGGCCATCATCGCCACCTCCAACGCGTTCAGCTATGTGCTTTCCTACCTGAAAGTGCCTGCCCGGGTGGCCACCGCTCTGACCAATGTCTCCGACAATCCTACGGTGGTATTGCTGATGATGGTGCTTTTGATGGTTATTTTGGGCTGCTTTATGGATATGGGAATTCTGATCATTCTTCTTACTCCCATTTTCTATCCGGTGGCCACGTCCATTGGCTACAACCCCTACCACTTTGGCTTGATTATGGTGCTGACCCTGGGACTCGGCCTGCTGACCCCGCCGGTTGGAACCTCTTTGTGGGCGGGATGCGCTATCGCCAATATACCCATTGAAAAATCCCTCAAAGGATTCTTGCCTTTCTACTTTACTTACCTTACCGTTCTGGCATTCATCATCTTCTTCCCGGAGATTAGCTTGTGTCTGCCCAGAGTTTTGGGGTACATCTAACAAAACGAGAGGACAAAGCCGCAGTGCGGAACGGTACATATTCTGCAACACCCACCTGCGGTTGATGAAAACGGCAACCGACGGTTAGCGCAGGTTGCCGTTTCCTCTGTACAAGTATCAGCATTAAGGCACAGGTCGAGGAGCACACATGATCATATGGATGGAAAACGAAACCCTTCGGGTGGCTGTCAATACCCAGGGTGGGCATATTGAGGAAATGTCGGGGAAGGCGGACGGTTGCGGCTACTACTGGAGCTATGACCCGACCGTGTGGCCTCGCAGAACCTCGGTGTGTTTTCCCATTTGTGGTGCTCTGCCAGATGGGAGCTACACCTACCAAGGCAACCGGTACGAAATGCCCATGCACGGGTTTTTGCGGGAGCAGAATCTAACGGTGCGACATCAATCTGCCCGGGAACTCTGCCTGGAAGCCACCCAAACGCCGGAAACCCTCAGGATATACCCCTTTGCATTTGTCTTTCAGATTTACTATGAGCTGCTTGGTCGCCGCCTGCAAGTCACTTACCGGGTGAGCAACCCTTCGCCCAACGAGTCGCTTGTCTTTGCGGTCGGCAGCCACTACACCTACCAGGTTCCCATCCGGCAGGGGGAGCGGTTGGAGGACTACAGCCTTGCTTTCTCCCCGTTTTCGGAATTTACTCAGCTCCATTTGGAGGACGGTTTGGTCAGCCAACACACTTCCTCATTTCAATGGAAGACGGGAATGCCTCTGAATGAATTGGACAAAAACGGCTCGGTGCTGTTGCGCTGTCCCTCCCAGCCGGAGGAGCACACCGTCAGCCTGGAGAATGCCAAAACCGGCAGCAGAACCGCTGTCACCTTTCGGGGATTTGATTATTGCGTGTTGTGGCGCCCGTTTCCCGACGCTCCTTTCGTCTGCATCGAGCCCTGGAGCAGCACGCCGGAAAAGGTGGGAAACACCGGGGCGTTGGAATCCAAGCACGCCATGACGGAACTTGCGCCCGGGGACGAGAAATGCTTTAGCCTCAGCATTGAAGCGGAATAGCAACATTTTGGGGCTGACGACAAAGAGCCGGAGTTCATCCGGCTCTTTTCTTTTAGGGATGTAGCCTTGTCATTTTAGTCCTATTATCACAGCAGCACCTACCGGCGATACCGGTCCTACCGGCGATACTGGTCCTACCGGCGATACTGGTCCTACCGGCGATACCGGTCCTACCGGCGATACCGGTCCTACCGGCGACACTGGTCCTACCGGCGACACTGGCCCTACCGGCGACACTGGTCCTACCGGCGACACCGGTCCTACCGGCGACACTGGTCCTACCGGCGATACTGGTCCTACCGGTGATACTGGTCCTACCGGCGACACTGGTCCTACCGGCGACACTGGTCCTGAAGGCCCGCCCAATGGATTGTCTGCCTTTGGTGGACTGTTCAACACGGCCCCTGGAACCATTACCATCCCAATTATTGGCGGAACTGAGACGGTGACCTTCAACGACACCTACCCGTCCCTGGATGTCACCTATGCTCCGGCCAACAGCATTACCATCAACTCCACAGGCATTTACGAAATCAACTACTTCCTCAATGCCACAGCTAGTGCTGCTATCCTGACCACCTATGCCGTTCGTATTGGCGGTGTGGTCATACCCGAAACCGAAGTTTCCGCCCTGTTGGCCCTTGACACAAACTTTATCTACTCCGGCACCGCCATCGTCAACCTGACGGCGGGAGATGTCCTGACCATGACGGTATCCGCTCTGTTGGGCTTGACTCTGACGCTGGCCGACGGCACCAACGCCAGCCTGATTGTCAAACGGCTCGACTAACCTCGCTACAACCAAGAGAAGGGGTGTTTCGCCCCTTCTCTCTTTTTGCATTTTCGGCGGCCGTCACCTTCTGTTTCTTCCGCGCATAAGTATGGGTATGCGCTCGAAACAGGTAAGACTTTGCAAATACGGTAAAGGGAGATACGCGTATGGGCCCAAATTACGACCAATACGGCCATTACTGTGACCCGAGGGAATATCCTCCGGAGAGAGGTTATCCATATCCCGACGGGCAGGAATGGGGCTGTCATCGGGAACATGACTGCGACCCACCCTATCCTTGCCATTGGGGATATGACTGCCATCCATGTTATGACTGCGACCCGGGATATAGCCCTGACATATACCCCGACGGCGGGGGAGACTGCCATTCCCAGGTTTGCGGCTCCGGGTGCGGCCCTGGGTGGGACCACCCCAACGGCGATTTTCCCCACGGCTGCGGCTGCCAGTGCCGTTGCAACTTTGAATGCCAATGCCCCGGCGTCGAAGAGAACCCGAGAAATTGGAAAGAGCCAAAAGGCCGCTCCGGTTCCAGAAGCCTCAAAGTCCTTGCCGGCCCCACCGGTCCCACCGGCCCTACGGGTCCGAGAGGTCCCATGGGTCCCAGAGGTCCGGTAGGTTTTCCCGGTCCGAGAGGCCCTGTCGGACCCACGGGTTCCAGAGGACCAAGGGGTCCTATAGGCGCCCCCGGTCCCAGAGGCCCCACCGGACCCGCCGGCGATATGGGCCCCACCGGTCCCACCGGGCCTGCTGGTCCAACCGGTCCTGCCGGTCCAACTGGACCCACCGGTCCCGGCGGCACCGCCGTCTATTTGGCAACGGACCAGACAGTCACCAACGGCGGGTGGCTTGGGTTGGGAACTTTTACTTCCTCCTTCGCCACCGGTAGCGTCGCTGTCCCCTTAGGCGCCGTGCTGACCCGGCTGGTTCTGAATATTCGGGACAACGTCCTGCCGGAAGGAGCCTCCGTCACGGCAACGGTTTTCGCCAGCTCCTGCGGTTTTGCCCAGCCGGTAAATACGGGGCTTTCGGTGACCCTGACAGGCCCCAGCAACGAAGCTTCTCCCAACTGCAACGGTATTGCCACCGGAACGGTGGTAATCCCCCATGGGGCACTTTTATCAGTACAGCTGACCATCAGCCCCGAAATTATTGAATTGCGACGCGGCGTTGCGGTCACCTTGTTTTTCGCCACTTAGAAAAACTTTTTGTGCAAGGAAGAGGTTATCAGCCTCTTCTATTTTATTTTCAATGAATCATGGAAAGACTACACAAAAAGCAATGGTTACTTCGGTGCAGTTTATCCTTGCATTTAATGGGAATTCTTGATAATATGGCAGTTAGAAGTTAAAAATTTAACCAAAGGAGCTGGTAACATGGCAATGGTAAACACCACCCAAATGTTCAAGGACGCCTATGCGGGCGGCTACGCCATCGGAGCTTTCAACGTCAACAATATGGAGATTATTCAGGGCATTACCGAAGCTGCCAAAGAGCTCAACGCCCCCCTGATTCTTCAGGTTAGTGCAGGCGCCCGGAAATATGCCAACCATACCTACCTGATGAAGCTGATTGAGGCTGCGGTCGCCGAGACCGGGCTTCCCATCGCTGTTCATCTGGACCATGGCGACAGCTTTGAACTCTGCAAGAGCTGCATCGACGGCGGCTTTACCTCCGTCATGATTGACGGTTCCCACCTTTCCTTTGAGGACAACATCAAGCTGACCCGACAGGTGGTGGAGTACGCTCATCCCAGAGGAGTCACGGTAGAGGGTGAGCTGGGCCGTCTGGCCGGTATCGAGGACGACGTCAACGTCTCCGCCGAGGACGCCTCCTACACCCGTCCCGAGGAAGTGGAGGAATTTGTCGAGCGCACCGGAGTGGACAGCCTTGCCATTGCCATCGGCACAAGCCACGGCGCCTACAAGTTTAAGCCCGGCCAAAAGCCCCAGCTGCGCTTTGACATTCTGGAAGAAGTGGGAAGACGGCTGCCCGGATTCCCCATCGTACTCCACGGAGCCTCCTCGGTGGTTCCCGAGTTTGTGGACATGATCAACCAGTACGGCGGCAAGATGGACCACGCCATCGGCATTCCCGAAGAGATGCTGCGCAAGGCAGCCTCCATGGCGGTGTGCAAAATCAACATCGACTCCGACCTGCGCCTTGCTATGACCGCCGCCATCCGCAAGCACCTGTTCGAAAATCCCTCCCACTTTGACCCCCGTCAGTACCTGGCTCCCGCCCGGGAAGCCATCAAGCAGATGGTCGCCCACAAAATCAAGAACGTGCTGGGCTGCGACGGCAAAGCAAAATAAATGATCCCGCTACGTATCCAAACAACGCCCGCTTCCCCATTGAGGAAGCGGGCGTGTTTTGATTGCTCCAGACCATCCATCTCCAAAGGAAAATGGCCTGGAGTTTTCCACATTAGCAAGACGTTTTGTTGACACAGATGCCCTGTATCAGTATTTGAATATGTTCTCGCACCTGCGCCTTCAAATCAAAGTCGGGGTAGCGGACGCACCACTCGTAGCAGACGCCGCGAATGGACATCACAAAATGCCGGGTAAGCTCCTCCGCCGACAGGGGAGAGTCTATCTCTCCCCGCAGGATTCCTTTTTCCAACACGCGGCAACACATGGTATAAAGGCTTCTGGTATAGCCCTTTACCGATTCCACGTCCACCGTTCCCGCCAGCATCAACTGATAAACCGCCTTGAGGTTTTTGCAGCCAATGGTATCGGCGATGATTTCGGCTATTTTTTCCGCCAGGGCAAGGAGCACCTGAGATACCGGCCAATCCTCCGGCAGGGTGTCCAAAAAAGCCTGGTAGTTGGTATCGACTTGGACCGCATGGTCCGCAATTAACTGAGCCATCAGCGCGTCTTTGGATGCAAAGTGCACGTAAAAAGCGCCTTTGGTAATCCCCGCTTCGCTGGTTATGTCCTCGATGCTGACTTCGTTAAAATTTCGCTCAAATAACAGCTTTTCCGCAATAGCATACAGCTTTCTTTTGGTTTCGGCGCCTTGCAGTTTTCTTTTATCCGGTTTTTTCTGTTTCATTCTTTCACCTATTGTCTATGAAATCAAAATGCGGTATATTATAGCAAATCAGTAACCTTGTTTGCTGAATTAGTTTATCATTTCTTCGTCCGAACTGCAAGCCTTGCGAACCCAAAGTCATTTAGGCGAACCACGACAACACAGAGAACAGGAGAACCATAAAAACACCGGGAAGCGTATTGCTTCCCGGTGTTTTAGTTCGGTAATTCAATTTACTGCACGCGGCCGGCCAAAATAACGTGCTTCAGGGACAGGTCCTTTTGCAGCACCAGAAGGTCCGCCTGCTTTCCGGTGGAAAGGGAACCGACGACATGGTCCAGGCCCACCGACCGGGCGGGATTGATGGTTGCCGCCTTCAGCGCCGCCTCCAGGGGAATTCCGAATGTAACGGCTCTTCGCAGACAGTCGGTCAAAACAGTGATGCTGCCGGCCAGGGAACCCGATGCAATGGTGGCGCGGCCGTCGGACACCGTCACCGTCTGGCCGCCAAGGTCGTACTGGCCGTCTGGCATACCGCAGGCGCGCATAGCGTCGCTGACAAGGCACACCCGGTCTTCTCCAAACAGCCGGAACGCCGCCTGCACCGCCGCCGGATGGACATGGACACCGTCGCAAATCAGTTCCACATAGGCATCGGTGCCAACGGCGGCCCCCACAATCCCCGGATCCCTGTGGTGGAAAGGGGACATACCGTTAAACAGGTGGGTCACATGGTTGGCACCCCGCTCAAAGGCCTGACGGGCTATTTGGTAGCCGGCGGAGGAGTGGGCGAGGGAGACGCTGCAGATTTTGCTGACCTCCTCGATAAACTCCAGTCCCCCCGGTGATTCGGGTGCCACCGCTACCGTGCGGATGCTTTCCCCGCTGTCGGCGTTAAGGCGGCGGAACATTTCGGCGTCGGGCGGAATGATGTACTCGGGATTTTGGGCGCCCCGCTTTTCCAGGTTAAAAAAGGGCCCTTCCATGTTGATGCCCCGCAGAACTGCCATGCCGGGGGAAACCCGCCCCACCAAAGGCCGGGCGGTGCGGAAAATGTGGGACAGGCGCTCTTCCGGCAGGGCCATGGAGGTTCCTAAAAAGCTGGTGACGCCTTGGGAGAGAAGATACCGGGCAATGGTTTGAATGGAAGCCTCCTCACCGTCGCTGAAATCGGCGCCCATAGCTCCATGGATATGAATGTCCACAAGGCCGGGCACCACATAGCAGCCTGTGGCGTCCAGAACTTCCTGCCCGCCGGCTTTGATTCCGGGACCGATGGCTGCGATTTTATCCCCCTGAATTTCCAAATCCAGGGCGCGGAAGGTGCCGTCTTCGCAGAACAGTGTGCCGTTTTGAATCAGCATAAGATTTCCTCCTCCGTCAATTGAGAGGGTCGTCCACATAGTAGGCGGCCTTGAATTTGAATTTGTCCCCGCGGACCACCGTGCGGTGGATGACAATCAGCGACTCCCGCTCGTGGCAGAAACGCTCGCAAAGCATACAGGGGATGTGGGGAGGAATCTGCAACAGCATCCGCTCCTTGTTGTTGGGGAGTAAGGGGGAGAGGACTTCGCTGGCGTCGGTGATTTCCATGTTATAATAGGTTTCCAGATAGGAGTAAAGGGAACCGTCCCGGAGAATGTCGGTGTCGATGGTCATAAAGCGGCTTTGGGGAAAATAACTGGTTTCAATCATCAGGGGATAGGTTTCCGCCGAACGCAGCCGCACCAGCTTGTGCCACTTGGTGTTGGGGGGAGATTTTTGCCGGGAAAGGTCGATGGAGTCCAAATACTTGTCCGTATCGATGAGCTCGTAGTCCAAGATCTGGTTTTTGATGAGGATATGCTGGGCTTTGAGGCTGCCGGCGAAGGAGTGGAACTTGGTCAACTTCTGCTCGAACATCTTGGCTTTGACAAAGTTTCCGTTGCCGTGGACTTTAACAATATAGCCGTCCCTGCTCAGCTCGTCCAGAGCATGCCGCAGGGTGGAACGGCTTACGTGATACATTTCGCACAGCACCCGCTCGGCCGGCAGCGCCGAGTTTTCCGAGTAAGTGCCGTTTTTAATCTTTTCGCAGATATCGCGGTAGACTTCCATGTACAGCGGCGTACCAATCATACTGTCACCCCCACTGAAATTATAGCCTTTGGGGCAAAATGTCGTCAATACCACCAGTGGAAAATTGGTATGTATCCAATAAGCATACCACTGGCGGAATGGTCGTTTTGGACTTTCAACTATTGATTAAACTGTGAAAATATGACAAAATAAGATTGCGCAAGAGGGGGTGAAACCAATGATTTGTGATTTGATCACGGATCAGACCTACTTGGAAAACGTGAAGTGCAAAAGTTGGGAGGAACTGGTGGAAATCGGCGGCGGACTCCTGGTTAAAAAGGGGTCGGTGGAGCCGCGTTTTATCCAGTCCATTAAGGACACCATCGCCGAGTTTGGACCCTACATGGTGCTGGTGGACGATATTGCATTTTTTCACGGCCGCCCGGAAGCCGGCGTCAGAGAGATTGCCATGAGTCTCGTTTTGTTGCGGGAGCCGGTGTTTCTGGAGGAAAAGCGCATCAAGTCCGCCATCACTTTCGCGGCGGTGGATAAGAGCAGCCACCTGCAGTTGATGCGGGAACTGGGTGGCTACCTGCAGGACGAGGGCTTTTTGGAGCTGCTGCGCAATCATGGCGGCAAGGCGGCAATCATGGAGAGATTACGCAAAGGAGCGGTACTGCAATGAAGTATCGAGAGTATTACGACGTGATTAAGGCGCAGCTGGAGGAGCAGTTCGAGCAGGAAGGGGGGAACATCCTGCAGGCTGCCGAGTATTGTGCGGCGTCGGTATCCTGCGGCCGGGTGATTCACGTGTTCGGCTGCGGTCATTCGCAAATGTTTGCCATGGAGGTCTTTTACCGGGCAGGCGGGCTGGTTCCCGTCAACGCCCTGCTGATTCCTCATCTGGCCCTCTTCCCCAAGGCCAAGCTGAGCACCCTGCAGGAGCGCATCGAAGGCTTTACCGGCAACTACCTGGAGCTGGAGGATGTAGACCCCAGGGACACCATGATTATCGTGTCCATCTCCGGGCGCAACGCCGGCGTGGTGGATATGGCCCTGGAGGCCAAGAAAATCGGCATGAAGGTGGTGGCGCTGGTTTCCAAGCAGTTTGCCGGCTCCACGACTTCCCGCCACTCCAGCGGCAAGAACCTCATGGAACTGGCGGACGTGGTTATCGACATCAAGTGCGTCAGCGGCGACGCCGCTTTGGAGATGGAGGGCCTGGAGCCCAAATTCTGCGGCACCTCCACGGTTCTGGGTATGGCCGTCATGGAGTCCATCATTGCTCAGACGGTGGAAAACTGTGTCAAGTCCGGGTTTATTCCCCCCATCTACGTCAGCTCCAACCTGGATAAAGGCGACGCCATCAACGACGAACATATTCGCAATTATAAAAAGTTAATTTCCTGCCTGTAAGGAAAAGGCAGGTCAATCGGAGTCATAAAACGGCGGCCGTCGCCGTAAAGGGCGGCAGACGCAGTTGCAGCAACGACAAATCGCTGCAGCGCGGGAAAGAGGGAGGTAGGTTTATGCATATTGTCTGTGTTTGCGGGCTGGGCATGGGTTCCAGTCTCATCCTGAAAATGACGGTGGAAAAGGCCCTTAAAGAACTGGGCTCCACCGGCCATATGGTGGAGCACTGGGATGCGGGTACGGTGAGCAGCAAAAACGCCGACCTCATCGTCACCTCCGCCGATTTTCAGGAGCGCTTTGCTGGCCGGGAAAACGTATTGTTTATCAACAACGTCGTCAACACGGGAGAGGTGAAGGAAAAGCTGAAGAGTTATCTGGAAAAACGTCATCTGTAGTAAGGTGGTCCACCCTAATTCCTTTTAGCTGTAGGTTTTGAGTGTTGTAAGTTTTAGAGAAGGGATGGAGAAGTAATGGCTATTTTGAATTTCTTCTTGGCGTTATTGCAAACCCCCGCCATCATTCTGGCAATTGTAGCACTGATCGGCCTGATTGTTCAGGGCAAAAAATTTTCCGACGTTCTCTCCGGCACCGTAAAAACTTCTCTAGGCTATTTGATTCTCTCTGCAGGCTCGAGTCTCTTGGTAACCGAAATCCTCCCCTTTGTGGGGTTGTTCCAGGAAGTGTTTAACCTCAGCGGTTTTGCCACCGGCTCGGAAATCATTGTCGGCGCCATTCAGCAGTCGGTGCCGATCATCGCCTCCACCTCCGCCATCATCATGGGCGTAGGCTTTTTGGTCAACATTCTCCTGGCCCGGTTCACTCCCCTGAAATACATATTCCTCACCGGTCACATGATGTGGATCAGCTCGGTGGCCGTGGCCTTCTCCCTCTATGAAGCGGGCTTTGGCAACGGCGCCATCATCGTCATCGGCAGCTTGATTCAGGGCGCCGTCCTCACTCTCCTGCCCGCCATCTCCCAGCCCGTTGTCCGCAAGATTACCGGCGGCAACGACTTTGCCATCGCCCACCTCACCACCCTTGGCACCGTTTCCTCCGCCTACGTGGGCAAACTGGTGGGCCGCAACAGCAAGAGCGCGGAAGACATGAAACTGCCCGAGGGACTTAAGTTCTTCAAGGACACCTCCATGTCCATCTCCATCGTCATGTTTGTCTTCTACATGATGGTTGTTCTGCTGGCCGGTCCCGAATCGGTGAGCGCTTATTCCGGCGAGACCAACTACATCATCTACGGCATTCTCAAGGCGCTGGGCTTCACCGCCGGCGTGATGGTGCTGCTCCAGGGCGTTCGGATGCTGCTGGGCGAACTGGTTCCCGCCTTCAAGGGTATCTCCGACAAGCTGGTTCCCAACGCCGTTCCCGCGCTGGACGTTCCCGCCCTCTTCGGCTATGCTCCCAACTCCCTGATGCTGGGCTTTATCTTTGCCACCATCGGCATGATTGTGGCCATGTTCCTCTCTTCCGCCTTCTTTGGCGTGGTTCCTCTGGTGTCCATCATCGGCGCCTTCTTTACCGGCGGTGTGGCGGGCATCATGGGCAACGCCCTGGGCGGACGGATTGGAGCTATGGTGGCCGGTTTCGTCTACGGTGCGGAACTGATTCTCTTCTCCGGCTTTACCTACAAGCTCTTTGACCATTTTGCCGCCGTTGGGGCCGAGGGCACCGGCCATGACTGCATCGACGCCATGGCTCAGATGACCATTATGAAGAACCCCATCATCGGCATCATCATTATTGCTGGTGCGTTTGTCCTTCTCTCCATGATGGAACTGCGGCACCAGAAAAAAGCAACGGCAAACGCTTCGGCACAATAAATGAACGAACAGAGGGGCGGAGGGTGCCAGCCACCCTCCGCCGTTTTCCGTAAAATTACCACTGTAAGGGAGGAAGCTCATGTATCTGACGGAACAGGAACTCAGGGGCCAATTTGAAGCCATCGCCCGCACGGCAAAGGCGCTTCTTTCCCAACAAATTCAGGCCGAGGAAGCCCTGGCCAACACCCGCGCCCTCTGCGTTCTGGGCTGCGGCTCCAGTTATTGTCTTGCCAAATCGGCGGCCCTGCAGTTTTCCCAGCACACCGGCATTCCCGCCTACGCGCTGCCTGCCGGAGATTTGCTGGTCAACTTCCCCGCCTATGAAAAGATGCTGCAAGGCGCCACCCTGCTGCTCCTTTCCCGCTCCGGCTCCACCACCGAGGTAGTGCGGGCGGCGGAGCGGTGCAAAAAGGAGCTGGGCTGCAAGATTCTCTCCATCTGCGCACGGGAAGGAGCGCCGGTGGAAGCTTTGGCCGACTGGAATCTTGTGCTCCCCTGGGCTTTTGACCAGGCGGTCTGCCAAACCAGAACCGTCACCAATCTCTATGTGGCAGCCTACAGCCTTGCCTGCATCGCCGGTGGCGACAAAGCGAACCTTACCGCTCTGAGCTGTTTGCAGGACCACGCCGCCCGGTTCTGCCCCGGTCAGGAAGCCGTTCTTTCCAAGCTGGCCGCAAAGCCCTGGACCCAAGCTGTAGTGCTGGCGGACGGCGGCATGGCGGGCCTGCTGGAGGAAGGGGCGCTGGCCTTTAAAGAAATTTGCCGGCGGGATTCCAACCACTATCATTTGTTGGACGTCCGCCACGGCCCCATGGTGCAGATTGGCCGGCATACGCTGGTGGTGGCGGTGCTCTCCTCCGGGGAGCGGGGCTTGCAACAGGCCTTATTACGCGATATAATGGCCAAAACAAATTATCTGTTGGTTTTGGATTGTGCGCCTCAGCCCGATGAAAACACTCCCGGCATACATATTTCTCTGCCCGACTGTGGCTCCGACGACCTGAAAGCCATCTTTGCCCTTTACTGCATTCAGCTGCTGTGCCTCCAACACGCCCTCGTCCGGGGAATCGACCCCGACAAGCCGGAGGGTTTGGACCCATGGATCAAGCTGTAGCCCCCAACCCCGTGCAGGAATTGCTGCGCCGGCGGAACAGCAGCCGCCAGCAAGGGCTCTACGCCTGTTGCAGCGCCAATGAATACGTCATCCGCGCCGCCATCCGCCGGGCCAAAGAGTGGGATACGGTGGTATTGGTGGAGGCCACCGCCAATCAGGTCAATCAGGACGGCGGCTACACCGGCATGACGCCGGCGGATTTCCGGGCCCTGGTAAACCGGCTGGCCGGGGAAGGAGGGATGCCCGCAGAGCGGGTCCTCTGCGGGGGAGACCATTTAGGCCCCCTGACCTGGAACAACCTTCCGGAACCGGAAGCCATGGCAAAAGCGCGCATCCTGGTGCGGGACTATGTGCTAGCCGGCTTTGCCAAAATTCACATCGACACCAGCATGCGCCTCGGGGACGACGACCCGCGGCGGTGTCTTCCGGTGGAAACCATTGCCCGCAGGGGAGCGGAACTTTGCGCCGCGGCGGAAGAAGCCTTCCGCACCTGCCAGGCAACCTGCCCCGACGCGCCAGCCCCCGTTTATGTCATCGGCAGCGAGGTGCCCATCCCCGGCGGCGCAATGGAACAGGAGGATGCCGTGGCGGTCACCAGGCCGGAGGACTGCCGGGCGACACTGGAAGCGTTTCGCCGGGCATTTTTGGAGCGGGGCCTTGAAGACGCCTGGGAGCGGGTGGTCGCCCTTGTGGTTCAGCCGGGGGTGGAGTTTGCCGACGAGAGTGTCATCGAATACAACCGCAGCGCCGCCCGCAACCTGACCGCCTGCCTGCAGGAATGGCCCGGTTTGGTCTTTGAAGGCCACTCCACCGACTACCAGCCCAGGGAACGGCTGCGGGAAATGGTGGAGGACGGCATTGCCATCCTCAAGGTGGGGCCGGCCCTCACCTTTGCCCTCCGGGAAGGGCTGTTTGCCCTGGAGCGCATCGAGGCGGAACTGCTGCAGCGCCGTCCCTTTCCCGCCAGCGGCTTTCGCGCCACTTTGGAGTGGGCCATGCGGCAGGACGACCGACACTGGAAGAAGTATTATCAGGGGCAGGAGGCGGACCAATGCTACGCCCGGGCGTTCAGCTTCTCCGACCGGGCCCGGTATTACCTTCCCCATCCCAGGGTTGCCGCCGCCGCGGAAACCCTGCTGCGGAATTTAGACCGGGAGGGCATTCCCCTTGCCCTGCTCAGCCAATATCTTCCCATGCAATATCAGCGGGTTCGCTCCGGTCGGCTGCCTTTGCGGGCAGAACATTTGCTCATCGACCATGTAGGCGACTGGATTGACGACTACCTGTACGCTACCATCACAACGCAAGGAGATCTACATGTATCAAACGCTGCTGTTTGACATGGACGGCACTCTGGTGGATTCGGCGGAAGGAGTCTATCGCTCCCTGCGCTACGCCCTGGAAGTGGTGGGAGGCCCTGAAATCCACCGCAGCGAAGCCCGCCATTTTCTCGGCACCCCCCTCGAGCAGGTTCTGCAGGAGCGGTACGGATGCTCTCGGCAGACCGCATTGCAGGCGCGGGAGCATTTTCTGACCCATTACCGCCAACACGGCATCCAGGCAACGGTTCCAGCTCCCGGCATGACCAGGCTGACCGCCAAGCTGAAAGCCGCCGGATTTCGGCTTGCCATTGCCACCTGCAAGCCCTGGATATATTGCCAACCCACCCTGGAACTATGCGGCTTTTCCGATTGCTTTGAAGCCATTGCCGGCAGCGGCCACAACGGCGTGCCGGAGGAAAAATCCGCCGTCATTCGGGAGGCTTTGCGGCTTTTGGACGCGCCTTCCGACACCGCCCTGATGATTGGGGACCGGGCGGTGGACATAGAAGGCGCCCGGGCATGCGGAATCCCCTGCGTAGGCGTTACCTTTTGCGGGTACGCCGACCCCGGCGAGCTGGAGCAGGCTGGGGCGCTGACTATCGTCCATACCGCCCAACAACTGGAGCGCTTTTTGATGGATGCCCGATAACCCCGGCATACCCTTATGGAGGTGAGCTCAATGGAACTGTTTGGCCAACCCGTCTCTCCGGGCGTGGTCATCGGCGAGGTGATGCGCTACATTCCATTTCGGCCCCGGCTGACGGAAGAACCTCTTTCGGCCGCGGACGTTCCCGGCGCCCTTGCCCGTTACGAGCAGGCGAAGGCCAAGGCCCAGGAAGAGCTGGACGCCTTGGAGAAAAAGATGGCGAAGGACCCCGACAAAGCCAAAATCATAGCCGCACATCAGGACATTCTGCAGGACCCGGTGATGGACGAGGAAATTCGGAGCCTGATAAGCGGCCAACTGGTTAACCCCGACGCCGCCGTTGCCCAAATTTACGACACCTACGCCGCCGTGTTGCGCCAATCCCTCAATGACCGGATGCAGGAGCGAGCCTCCGATTTGCAGGACGTCCGGTTGCGGCTGCTGCGATGCCTGGCCGGCGTGCCGGAACGGAACCTTTCCGCCCTGCCCAAACCGGTAATTGTAGTGGCCGACGACCTGTTTCCGTCGGATACGGCATCCCTGGACCGCACCCATGTGCTGGGCATCGTCACCCAGGTAGGGGGCGCAACCTCCCACACCGCCATCATCGCCCGCAGCTATGAGATACCCGCCGTTCTGGGGGTGCCCGGGGCGATGGAACGCTTATCCGACGGGCAGACGGTGATTTTGGACGCCGTGGAAGGAAAGGTCCTGACCGAGCCTTCCGCCGAGGAAATTGACGCCTATCGGACCAAAGGGGAAAAGATATCCGCCCGCATGCGGGAGGATAAGGCCTATCTGGACGCCGAACCGGTAACCCGGGACGGGGTTCGGATGAAAGTTTACCTCAACATCGGGGCGGTCAACGACGCAGAGCTTGCGGGCGCCGCCCACGTCGACGGGTGCGGGCTGTTCCGCACCGAATTCCTCTACCTCAACAGCGACCATCTTCCCGGCGAGGAAGAGCAGTATCAGGCCTACCGGAAGGTGTTACAGGCCTTTGGATCCAAACCGGTGACTTTGCGTACCATGGATGTTGGCGGAGACAAGCAACTGCCCGGTTTGGAACTGCCGGAGGAAAACAACCCTTTCCTGGGCGTCCGGGGCCTGCGGCTCTCCCTTGCGCGGATGGATTTGTTCCGCACCCAGGTGCGGGCCGCCCTGCGGGCCTCTGTCCACGGAAACTTAAAGATTATGATGCCCATGGTGGGCGCTTTGGACGATTTGCTTCAGGCAAAAGCCGTCATCGCGGAGGAAGGGGCCGCTCTGGATAGGGCGGGCATCCCCTGGAACTACGACATCCAAATCGGCATTATGGTGGAGGTGCCATCCATCGCCCTGATTGCCGATATGGTGGTACAGGAAGTGGACTTTATCAGCGTGGGCACCAACGATTTGACCCAGTACCTCTGCGCGGCGGACCGGATGAACCCGGCCGTTCGGCCCTATTATCAGGCGTACCACCCCGCCGTTTTCCGGGTGCTGGGGAACCTTGCTCGCACCTTTGCCGCCGCCGGAAAACCGGTCAGCGTCTGCGGGGAACTGGCGGGAGACCCCTTGGCCATTCCCGTGCTGGCGGGCCTTGGCATCCACAAGCTGTCTATGAACCTATCCTCCGTGGCGGGGGCCAAACGGCTTATTCGGCGTCTGAACCTGGTGGAGGCAAAGGCTTTGGCGCAGGAGGTTCAGAACCTAAAAACCGCGGAGGAAATCAAAGCCCGCCTTACCGCATTTGCGGAACGGACAAGAGAAGGGAGCAGCAGTATCTATGTATAGCAGGGAAATTACCATTGTGAACGAATCCGGGCTCCATGCCCGACCCGCTTCGGACTTTGTCAAGCTGGCGGGAACCTTCCAATCCCGCATCGAGCTGAAGCGGCTTGGGGAGGAGAAAACATACAACGCCAAATCCATCATTATGTTGATGTCCCTGGGGCTGGCTCAGGGCGAAAAGGCCATTCTCTCCGCCGAAGGGGAGGATGAAAAGGAAGCCGTGGACGCCCTGGCCGAGCTGGTGGCCAATCTGGAAGGCTAAGTGGCGCCGGCCATCGCTTCATCGACGCCGGAAAGGACGGATTTCCATGCCCTTAGTCAACAGCAGACAACTTTTGTTGGACGCCCGCAAGCACGGCTACGCTGTGGGCGCCTTTAACGTAGAAAATATGGAGATGATGCAGGCGGTGGTGGCCGCGGCGGTGGCGGAGCGGGCACCGGTAATGCTTCAGACCACGCCTTCCACCCTTCGCTATGCATCCACGTCTCTTTTTGCGGCAATGGCTAGAGCTATTGCCGATAAAGTGCCAATTCCCGTCGCCCTTCATTTGGACCACGGAGAAAGCTTTTCCCTCTGCCGGCAGGCGGCAAGGGACGGCTACACCTCCCTGATGATTGACGGCTCCAAACTGCCTCTGGAGGAAAACATCGCCCTTGCCCGCCAGGTGACGGAACTTTCCGCCGCCCTGCCGGAACATCCCGCGGTGGAGGCGGAGCTGGGCAAACTGGGCGGCAAGGAGGACGACGTAGAGGTAAAGGAAGGGGAAGACCTCTACACCGACCCGGCGGAAGCCGCCCGCTTTGTGGCGGAAACGGGAATCGACGCCCTGGCGGTGGCCATCGGCACCGCCCACGGCTTTTACAAGGGCAAGCCCAAGCTGGACTTTGCCCGCCTGGCCCAACTGCGGGACGCCGTCCCCATTCCCTTGGTGCTCCACGGCTCGTCGGGCATTCCGGACGAGGACGTGCAGCGCGCCATCCGGCTGGGCATCTGCAAGGTCAACTTTGCCACCGAACTGCGGGCCGCCTATACCGAAGCCGTGCGGGCGGCTCTGGGGGCTGACGCCTCCCTGTACGACCCCAAAAAATTCGGCGCCCCGGCACGGGAGGCGGTAACGGCGCTGGTTCGCCACCGCATCGCCGTCTGCGGTTCGCAACATCGGATAAATTAGCATTTTATCATGAACAGTCAAAAGCGCGCTGTCATTTTGGCGGCGCACTTTACTTTTGCTTAGACTGCAATCTTCATAACCGGAATGTCAAGCTGCCGGCCGGTTGGCATCGGCAGCACAAGCCCTATTTAACGCCGCTGGCGAGTGGTATCACCTCCAAACGGGCATAAATACGATGAAGGAATCAAAATCAAAGCGGGAACCCATGGGCTCCCGCTATTGTTTTGCTTTTACCCCAGCTTTTCGAAGACCCATGCGGTCAGCTCGTTGAGGGAGGGGTGGATAATCATGGAATCGTTGATGGGGGCGTAGCTTCCCAGATGGGGGCAGAGAATCCGCAGGCCTTCGATTTCCTGGGCGTTGCTTGCCGTTTCCAGCTTTCTGCGGCAGCGGTAGCCTGCGTTCATCAGATAGACAAAGGGCTGCAACAGCACCGAAGACTGGGGCCCCACAATGTGGACTCCCAAAATGCTCTTGTTTTCCCCCACCAGCATTTTGACAAAGCCGTTGTCGTCGTCCCCTTCCCGGTAGCCCATGGCGCGGCCCCCCACCACCTCGGAATAGTAGTTTTTGGCGGCCTTGTAGGGGATGCCTTTTTCCTTAAGCTCCGCTTCCGTCATCCCCACCCGGGACACCTGTGGATGGGTAAAGATGGTCCAGGGGACGCTGTGGTAGTTGACCTCTTTTTTCTCGCCGCCGGAAAAGAGGTTTTCCATCAAAATCTGGGCTTCGTGGTTGGCTTTGTGGCGGAACTGGTATTTGCCGTTGATATCCCCCAGCGCCCAGATGTTTTGCTGAGAGGTTTCCAGATACAAATTGGTCTGAATCCATCCCTTTTCGTCCACCGCCACGCCGGCTTTGTCCACGCAAAGCCGGTCGGCGTTGGACCGAACCCCCGACGCAATTAAAATCTCCTGGCAGGGGACGGTGGTTTCCTCTCCGGTGACCCGGTTTTTCACCGTCAGGTACTTGGTGGAGCCTTTTCTCTGCGCCAGGACCGGCACGCTGTTGGTCAGCACCCGAATGCCCCAGCGTTCCAATTGGCGGGTGACGAATTGGGAGATTTCCTCCTCTTCTTTGGAGAGAATCCGCCCCGACCTGGCCACAATGGTTACCTTGGTGCCGAAGGCGGAAAAAATGTGGGCAAATTCCGCGCTGATGGCGCCGCTGCCTACAATCACAAGACTATCCCAGGGCTTGTGGGGAAAACCAGGGCCGAAAAAGGTTTCGGAAGTCAGATACCCCACGTCCTCCAATCCCGCAATGGCAGGAACAAAGCTCCGCGCACCGGCGGCGATGACAAACTTCTCCGCCCGGAAATGTTCTTCGCTGCCGTCCGGGTAACGAACCACCATAGAGTCGGGGGAGGTAAAGGAGCCTCTGCCTTTGTAGATGGTGAGGTTGGGGATTTTCTCCAGGTTCTTTTCAATGGTTTGGTGGAAGTTAATCTGCTCCCACATGCGGGTGGAGATGGTGTCCCAGTCGATGGAAGGGGTGCCCACGTCGACGCCAAACCGGCGGGAACGCTGAGCTTCCCGAATAAAGTCGGCGGGATACACCAGCATCTTGGAAGGAATGCACCCCTTGGTCAAACAGGTGCCCCCGAACTTGGATTCCTCCACGATTGCGCAGCGAAGCCCCTGGTTGAGGGCTTCCTCCAGCACCATAAGCCCCGCGCCGCTCCCCACAACCGCAAGGTCAAACTGTTTCAAACTTATCCCTCCTGCCCGTTTCTGTTTTTTTATTGTGCCCCGTTGCAGCTTCCATATCAAAGTTTATAGAAGGCGCCCTGGATTGTCAACGCCAGGTTGCCAGGACAAAAATCCGCTTATCTCCTATTGTTAAAACATTGACACAGGTGTAAAGTTTGGTAAAATTAGGAATAGGAGGTGGTAATATGCAGTGGTTGACCATTGGTCAAATGGCCAAACTGAATCAGGTATCGGAACAAACCCTTCGCCTTTACGACAAAAAAGGGCTTCTTTCCCCCTGCAAGCGGGGAGACGACAACCAGTACCGCTACTACGACATCAAGCAAAGCGCCATTTTGGACATGATTCAGTACATGAAGTCCCTGGGGATGAACTTGCGGGATATCAAAACCCAGTTGGACAACAAAGACCTGGACTATCTGGTCAATGTGCTTCACCAGAAGCAGCAGCAGATTCAGGAGCAGATTGAGGCTCTGAAGGTACAGCGCCGGGCGGTGGAGCGCACTCTGGAAAGCTTTGAGCGGTACCGCTCCGCCCCGCCGGACGGCACCATCGTGCTGGAATACATCGGAAAGCGCCAGATGTACTGCATTGACACCCACCAAAACTTTTACGACCAGGGCATTGAAGCCTACGAGGGAATTTTGCGGGAGCTGCGCAACCGGCTCTCTCAGGACAAGTTGCCGCAGATTTACTTTTGCAATGCCGGCACCATTTGGCGGCAGAAGGATTTGATGGCCAAGCGCTTTTACTCCACCGAGGTCTTTGTCTTTGTGGACCGGGAGTTTGTGGAGCCGGAGCTGATTACCGTCATTCCTCCCGGCAACTACCTTTGCATCTACTGCGACAACTTTTATAAGGAAAAGGAATATGCCCTGCGGCTGCTGGAGAAGATAGAGCAGGAAGGGTATATCATCTGCGGCGACTATTTGTGCGAAACCATTGCCGAGCTTCCGGTCATCGGCAGCGGGGAGCGGGGGATGTTTATCAAGCTGCAAATCCCCGTAAAATTCCAACAAAAGGCAATGTGATATTTTTGTCAATTCCTCAAATTGACCTTATAGCTGCTGCAACCCTTACAATGAAACACAAAGGCAGGATGTCCTTCCTGCAAAACAAATATACAAGGAAAGAGGGTTGCTTCCATGAATCGTGAAAAAATTCGCGTCGTACAGTATGGCTGCGGCAAGATGGCAAAGTACACCCTGCGCTATCTGTATGAAAACGGCGCAGAAATTGTGGGAGCCATCGACATCAATCCCGCGGTAGTGGGGATGGACGTAGGCGACTTCGCCGGACTGGGCACCAAGTTGGGCGTCACCATCAACAGCGACGCCGACGCGGTGCTGGACAGCTGCGACCCCGACATCGCCGTCCTGACGCTATTCAGCTTTATGGATGACGTTTACCCTCATTTCGAGCGCTGCGCCCGCCGGGGCATCAACGTCATCACCACCTGCGAGGAGGCCATCTACCCCTGGACCACCGCTTCCGCCATCACCAACAAGCTGGATAAACTGGCCAAGGAAACCGGCTGCACCATCGTGGGCTCGGGCATGCAGGACATCTACTGGATTAACATGATTGCCTGCGTGGCCGGCGGCGTCCACCGCATCGACAAAATCGAAGGCGCCTGCAGCTACAACGTGGAGGATTACGGCCTTGCGTTAGCCGAAGCCCACGGCGTGGGGCTGACTCCCGAGGAGTTTGAGGAGAAAATCGCCCATCCCACCACCCTGGAGCCCTCCTATGTCTGGAACTCCAACGAGGCTCTCTGCAACAAAATGGGCTGGACCATCAAATCCCAAACCCAGAAGTGCGTGCCCTACTTCTACCACACCGACCTTTACTCCAAGACGCTGGGCCGCACCATTCCCAAGGGCCACTGCATCGGCATGAGCGCCGTGGTCACCACCGAAACCTTCCAGGGTCCGGTGATTGAGACCCAGTGCATCGGCAAAGTGTACGGACCCGACGACGGCGACATGTGCGACTGGAAGATTATCGGCGAGCCCGACACCACCTTCTTTGTGCAAAAGCCCGCCACCGTGGAGCACACCTGCGCCACCATCGTCAACCGGATTCCCACCGTCCTCAAGGCGCCGCCCGGATTTATCACCGTGGACAAATTGGAGCCGGTGGAATACCTTTCCTATCCCATCCATCTGTATATGGACTAAGCTTTCTCAACCCATATTACGCCTTTCCTCTGAGCAGGAAAACAAGGGTGCCTCCGAAGCAAATCGGAGGCACCCTACTTATTTATGAATTTGTATTTATCCTTACAGCAGGTGTTTAATGACGCCGCCGTACTTTTCCTCCAGCGCTTTGTTGTGTTCGTCGCCTCCCGGCATATTGGCGCTCATAAAGACGGGAGGGGTAATGCCCCGGGCCAGCAGTTCCTTGACAATTTCAATGACCAGGCAGTTCATCACAAAGCAGTTGCAGAAGGTGGAGGCAGAGCCCACCTTTTCCTCAAAGCCGTCGATGGAAACCAGCGTGTCTCCCGCCGGCAGGTGGTTGTCGATGAAGATATCCACCTCTTCATAGAGGTTTTTGTTGCTGGGGTGGCGGGCGATGTGTCCCGGCGGCACCAGTTTGGCGAAGGTGGGGGAGGTGACCCCGATGGTGGTGACCCCTCTGCGCTTGCACTCCAGCACGGTGTCGATGGTCATGGCGTTGATGCCGTAGGCGTTGACGATAACGATGACTTCACCCGGCTGCTTACCCACGCCGTAAGCGTCCAGCACGCCCTTGGCATAGCCGGGAGTCCGCTCGATAAAATTGGAGCGCTTGGCGCCGTGAATCAGGTTGGTGCCGGGGTCCAGAATGGCGTTCCAAACCGCCAGTCCCCCCGCCCGCCAGAGGACTTCCTCCACCCCTAAGTTGGAGTGACCTCCCGGCCCGATGGCGTGAACGGTGCGGTCGGCTTGGATGGCGTCGGCAATAACGGCCGCCGCTTTTTGAATGCTGGGGGTTTCCTGCTCGATGAGGCGAAAAATCTCGCAGAGTTGCTCTCGATAGCTGGTAATTTCTTTGCTCATGTGTCATTAACCTTTCCGAATATGCCGCTTCTTCCGTGGTAACCGGGCGGGCCAAACGCTCTTGGCTTCCACCCGGGAAAATGATATGATTGATGATACCATGGATTCGACAAATTGTAAAATAAAAAGAGAAGCCGAGCGTGGAATCAATACAAAGGAGCGACTTCTGCATGGATTTGGCAACCCGCCAACTGCTCAGGGGCTTTTATGAAAACGAACTGGTCAACAACATCCTTTCCTTTTGGCTGCCCCGCTGCCTGGACCGCGAATACGGCGGCTACTTCAACTGCTTTACCAACGACGGCAGCAAGCTGGTCAGCCAAGACAAATACACCTGGAGCCAGGGGCGATTTGTCTGGCTGTTCTCCCGCCTGGCCACCACACAGGCGCCTGTTTTTACCAAGGCGCAGCGGGAGGAATTCCTGGAGCTTGCCAAAAGCGGCAGGGATTTTTTACAGGCCCACTGCCTGATGGGACCGGAGGACTGGCGCTGCGTCTTTTTGATGGACCGCAAGGGAAATCCCAAGGAAGTCTCTCCCGGCCAGCCGTTGGATTTGAGCATCTACGCCGACGCCTTTGTAGTGCTGGGAATGGCCCGCTACGCCATGGCCGCCGGGGATGAAAAGGCCTACCGCTTCGCCAGGCGGCTGCTGGATTCCTGCTACCAGCGGGTGGATTGCGGCCACTTCCGCACCCTGCCCTATCCCTTGTCCTCCCGCTTTCGCGCCCACGGCATCCCCATGATTTTCAACGACACCACCCGGGAAGTAATGCTGGCCGCCCGGCACTTTGAACCGGCGGCTCTGCCCGTTTTAAAGACCCGTTTGGAGCACTTTGCCGGCGATGTGCTCCAGAACTTCGCCGACGAACACCACATCCTGCGGGAGGTAATCGGCAGCGACAATCGGCCCATCCCCCAGATTTTGGGCCAGCACGTCAACCCCGGCCACACCCTGGAGGACGCGTGGTTTCTGCTCAACAGCGCTGAATCCCTCCAAAAACCTCAGTGGGCACAGCAGATTTACGCTATCGTCCAAAAGACGCTGGAAATTGGCTGGGACCGGGAGTTTGGAGGGTTGCTCCACTACTGCGGCATCCACGGTGGCAAGCCGGAAGGGGAGGAAAACGGCGTCGAGGAGGAGCCCATGCTGGCTCAAATGAAGGACGGTTGGGGAGACAAGCTCTGGTGGGTCCATTCCGAGGCTCTTTACACCACCCTGCGCTGCTATCTGGAAACAGGGGACCAATCTTTCTGGCGGTGGCACCAAAAGATTTTTGAGTACACCTTCCGCCATTTCCCCAACCCGGATCGGGAGGTGCGGGAATGGGTGCAGATTCTCAAGCGGGACGGCTCCCCTCAGGATAAGGTGGTAGCCCTGCCGGTCAAAGACCCCTACCACATCACCCGAAACCTGCTGCTGATTCTGGAGCTTTTGTATCAACAACCAGAGTAATGAGCAAGCGGTTATACCGCAGGTATTGCTTTAACCTTATGGGAACCATTCCGGCGGATGGTTCCTTTTTTATGTTTTGGGGGATAATAACAGGATGGAATCACGCCCGCTCTTGAGGCTTTCCCTGCGATTTGCTACAATAGAGTAAAATGATGAGAAAACACCGGAAAAAGAAAGGATTCTATGCGTTACAGTGAGATGAATCTTTCCGCCGAGATTTTAAAGGCGGTGGAAGCCATGGGCTTTACCGAGCCCACCGAAGTACAGGAAAAAGCCATCCCTCCCATGCTGGAGGGTCATGATTTGGTGGCAAAGGCGCCCACCGGTACCGGCAAAACCTGCGCCTTTGGCATCCCCCTGCTGATGGGGCTGGAGCCGGAAAAGGACGTCCTGCAGGCTTTGATTCTGGCTCCCACCCGGGAGCTTGCCCAGCAGATTGCCCAGGACCTGGGGGATTTGGCCCGCTTTATGCCCTGGGTGCGGATTGCCTGCCTGTATGGAGGGCAACCCATCCGCCGGCAGTTTGCCCAGCTTAACAAAAAGCCCCATATTGTGGTGGCCACCCCGGGACGGCTGCTGGACCACGTGCAGCGGAAAAGCGTCCGCTTAAACGACGTGACCCGCATTGTTCTGGACGAAGCCGACGAAATGCTGGACATGGGCTTTTACAAGGACGTCACCAAAATTCTGGACAGCCTGAAAAACCGCAAGCAGATGGGGATGTTCAGCGCCACCATGAGCCGCCCGGTGATGGACATCAGCTGGCTGTATCAGCGGGACCCGGTGGAAATTGTGGTGGAGCCGGTCAAGGAGTCGGCCCCCAACATCACTCAGTACGCCCTGCCCACCACCGGCTGGCAGAAGCTGGACGACGTGGCGGACATCATCACCCAAAACGACTACGACCGGGTGATGATTTTCTGCAACACCAAATACACCACCGAAATGCTGGCCCGGCAGCTCATTGAGCGGAAAGGGCTGGACGCCGAATGTCTCCACGGCGACCTTGCCCAAAAAGCGCGGAACAAAATTATGGCGGATTTTAAGGAGGGCAGGCTGCGGATTCTGGTCAGCACCGACGTGGCTGCCCGGGGCATCGACGTGGACGACGTGGACGCCGTCATCAACTACGACGTTCCCACCTCCAACGAGTACTACACCCACCGCATTGGGCGCACCGGAAGAGCCAAAAAAGCGGGGGAAGCCTACATCCTCTTTTTGGAGGAGGAGCGGCGACGGATGGAGGAAATGCTCCGCCGCACCGGGAACAAAGCCACTTTCGCCCACTTTGACGAGCAGAGAAAGTTTGTCAAAGAAACATCGTCCACCGAGCGTTAAAGCGGCAACCAAACGATTGAAAGCGCTCCCTTGCGGGAAGTCGGAGTATTCACTTTTGTTCTGTGACAAAATTCGCCCAAATCGGCACCTTTGCTGTATTTCTTAGTGGCGCGGGGAATTTATCTGTGGTACAATAGCGAAAAGCAGTAAAAATCGGTCGCCTGCCGATCATAAAGGCAAGACGGCCGAAGGTTGAGAGAGGAAGAAAGACGTCATGGCTCTGTTGGGCAGTGTTCCCAAGATGGAGGCTTCGGGGAGTTTTTCCAGCCGGTTTGAGCTGGGATGCCGGCTGCTGGAGCGGGGCGCTCACGCAGACGCTTATCTGCTGTTTTCCGCTTTGCATACAGAAAGGAACCATCATCTCGCCGTTCTTTACAATCTGGCCCTATGCCACATAGCCGCCGGAGAATGGGAGTCCGCCCTGCGGCTGCTGGAAAGAGCCATGGCGCAGCTGAGAATTAACACCATGGCGCCGTCCCCTAAGGACCCAACCTACCAGGCCCTGGTCAAGCGGCAGGCGGCGGGGAGGGGGTATTTGTTCCCGTTGCCGGAATCCGCTCCTCTTCTGGCGCCGGAATACACCCGGGAATGCGTTTTGCGCCTGATGGTGGACGCCTGCGCCGCCTGTTCCCTGTGGGAGCGAATTCCCGCTTTGGCCAAGCAGCTGCCCCATAAGGAATACGTCAACCTGCAAAGCGCCTTAAAACTCATGGAACAGCGAAACAAGCCAACCGATGAAGATACGTAATTTTTTGCTGCAAAAAGGCCCGGAGCATTTGCTCCGGACCTTTTGGAATCGGCGGATATCAGTCTCTGACCTGCTCCCGGTCGCTGTCCCGAAAGAGCAGGGAAATGGCCCAGATACCTGCTAAGGCCACCAGTGTGTAGACCAGGCGGCTGATGATGGCGGTTTGGCCTCCAAACAACCAGGCTACCAGGTCAAAGCGGAACAGCCCCACCAGACCCCAGTTGAGGGCACCGATGATGACCAAAACCAATGCAAGTTTATCCAACATAATAATACTCCTTATCTTTAAAATTGCGCTCTATTGGCGCTTGGTTCCCATGGGATGTATGAAATCCCAATGTCCGTGCAATGATATTGTTGCCCGACTGGCTCCAATTATGCAAAAACGTGAACAAACTGTAAAATCCTGTGCCGCAGGTATAAAACGCAAAACACGGCGAACAATAACAATGGTTTTCCACGTGTGTTACCGCGTGGTGCCACTTAAGGCTTCCGTGAATAAAATGCACGGTATTAGGCCGTGCAGTTGCGTTTGCTTTACGGAGAAAACCAGCGGCTGGACGGCGCGCCCGTCCGGCCGTTTTTGTAAAAGGATTTGCTTTACAAGCGGAGTCGGTTATGCTATACTCTACTGGTACCCTGCTCTTGGATAAGGGATCATGGCTTTTGTTAAGCGGAGTCACCCGCCCTTTTTCTAGGACATGGGAATATTTTTTAGAGGTGATAATATGCTGCTCAAAGAAGAAAAGTACGAAGTGATTGCGGATAATCGCCGTCACGAAAAAGACACCGGTTCTCCCGAAGTTCAGATCGCCATTCTGACCCGCCGCATCAACGATCTGACCGAACACCTGAAGGTTCACAAGAAGGACCATCACAGCCGCCGCGGCCTGTACAAGATGGTTGGTCAGCGCAGAGGCCTGCTCAACTATCTGCAGAAAACCGACATCGAACTGTACCGTTCTGTCATCGCCAAGCTGGGCTTGCGCAAGTAAAGACAACGCGAAACGTATGCAAAAGGACTTTAAAAGGTAAATACATTGCACAAGGCGCCCGGCTCACCCTGGACGTCTTGTGCCTGTTTTTTCTTTTTTGGTCTCATCATCAACCCGGACGACCTGGTGTGTAATTTTTAGCAGTGAATCGAGTGGATAACACTCCTTATCCATTGGATTTATTGCTAAAGTTCACCTGGGTCGGGCCGGCAACCGAAATGGAGGATTGGATCTTGTTCGAAAATTATCAAGTGTTCGAAACTACCTTTGCCGGCAAACCCATTGCCTTTGAGGTAGGAAAAATGTGCTCTCAGGCAGCGGGGAGCACCTTGGTGCGCTACGGCGACACCACGGTGCTCTGCAACGTTACCATGAGCGAAAAGCCCCGGGAGGGAATCGACTTTTTCCCTCTTTCGGTAGACTTTGAGGAAAAGCTCTACGCCGTGGGCAAAATTCCCGGCTCCTTCCTCAAGCGGGAGGGCCGCCCCAGCGACAAGGCCATTCTGGCCAGCCGTCTGGTGGACCGCCCCATTCGCCCCTTCTTCCCCAAAGACATGCGCAACGACGTGGCTGTGGTGATGACGGTTCTGTCCGTCAACCAGGACTATCAGCCCGAGATTGCCGGTATGCTGGGCGTTTCCTTCGCCCTTTCCATTTCCAACATTCCCTGGAACGGACCCATCGCCGGCGTCAACGTGGGCTATGTGGACGGCGAATATGTTCTCAACCCCACCGAAGCCCAGCGGGAAGCGTCCGACATGTTCCTGACCATTGTGGGCAACGGCGAAACCATCTGCATGATTGAAGCCGCCGCCAAAGAGGTGCCGGAGGAGCGGATTCTGGGAGGCATTAAAGCCGCCGCTCCCGAAATCAAGCGCCTGGTGGAATTCATCAAAGACGTACAAGCCAAGATTGGCAAACCCAAGATGCCCTTCGAGCCCGTGGTGGTGCCCGAAGCGCTGATGAACGCGCTGAAGGAAGAATTCACCGAAAAGATGCAGCACGCCATGGACACCGACGACAAAAACGTGCGGGAAGCCCGGCTGCTGCCCCTCAAGGAAGAAATCCACCAGCGGTTTGACGAAGAATACCCCGAGCAGATTTCCCTCATCGACGAAGGCATTTATCTGCTGGAAAAACATGTGGTGCGCCAGTGGCTTCTGCAGGGCAAGCGGGTGGATGGACGCGGCATGAATGAGATGCGTCCCCTCCACGCCGAAGTCGGCCTGATTCCCCGGGTTCACGGTTCCGGCATGTTTACCCGCGGCCAGACCCAGTGCCTTACCATTGTCACCCTCGGACCCCTCAGCGACCGCCAAAAGTTGGACGGGCTGGATCACGAGGAGTTCCGCCGCTATATGCACCAGTACAACTTCCCCTCCTACTCGGTGGGCGAAACCAAGCCCTCCCGCGGCCCCGGACGCCGGGAAGTGGGCCATGGCGCTCTGGCCTCCAAGGCGCTGGAGCCTGTGCTGCCCAGCGAGGAGGAATTCCCCTACGCCATCCGGGTAGTTTCCGAAATTCTCTCCTCCAACGGCTCCACCAGCCAGGCCGCCATCTGCGGCTCCACCCTGGCGCTGATGGACGCCGGCGTTCCCATCAAGGCGCCGGTGGCGGGTATTTCCTGCGGCTTGATTACCGAAGGGGACCGCTGGGAGACCATGGTTGACATTCAGGGCGTCGAGGACTTCTTCGGCGATATGGACTTTAAGGTGGGCGGCACCCACAAAGGCGTCACCGCCATTCAGATGGACATCAAAATCGACGGCCTTACCTTTGACATCATCGAAAACGCTTTGGAGAAGTGCCGCAAGGCAAGACTCCACATTCTGGACAACATCATCCTCAAGGCCCTTCCCGCGCCTCGCGAGCAGCTTTCCGAGTTTGCACCCAAGATGCTGACCCTCACCATCAACCCCGACAAGATTCGGGACGTCATCGGCTCCGGCGGCAAGGTCATACAGAAGATTTGCGCCGAGTGCGACGTCAAAATCGACATCGAGGAGGACGGCAAGGTCTACGTGCTGGGCACCGACCTGAAAAACGCCGAGCGGGCCCTGTCGGTCATCAAGACCATCGCCATGGACCCGGAAGTGGGCGCCTTCTACAAAGGCAAGGTGACCCGTCTGATGAACTTCGGCGCCTTTGTGGAGATTGCCCCCGGCAAGGAAGGTCTGGTTCACATCTCCAAACTGGACACCAAGCGGGTGGAAAAGGTGGAGGACGTGGTAACCGTGGGCAGCGAGATTCTGGTCAAAGTCACCGATATCGACGCCCAGGGACGCATCAACCTCTCCCGCAAGGACGCTCTCATCGCCATGGAAAAGAAGGCGGAAAAGGAAAAAGAGCAGCAAAAGAGATAAAACAAAACCAATCACAAAAGGCGGAAAGCAAATGCTTTCCGCCTTTTTCACATTCGGGTATTCCGTTATTCCTCCGAAGCCAGCTCTTTATACGCCTGAACCACCTTTTGCATCATGTCGGGGATGGCAATGTTCTGGGGGCACTTGTCCACGCAGGTCTGGCATCCGGTGCAGCTTTCGGGGCCGGTTTCCGCCAGCATCTCGTAACCGCCCTCAAAGGAGATGGCGTTTTTGGAGTGCTGGTAGTGGTTGTAGAGGGCAAACACTTTGGGAATATCCACCCCAAAGGGGCAGTCCATGCAGTAACGGCAAGCAGTGCAGGGAATGGCGCCGTTGCGGCGGAAAATCTCCACCGCCTTGTCAATGGCCTGCTGCTCCTGCTGGGACAAAGGCACCAGCGGGGAAAGGGTGGCGATGTTGTCCTCCAGCTGCTCCTTGGTGGTCATGCCGCTGAGCACCGTCAGCACTCCCGGCAGCTGGGCCGCAAAGCGGATGGCCCAGGACGCCGTGGAGGCGTTGGGGTTGGCTTCACGCAACACCTTGACGCATTCTTCCGGCAGGTTGGCCAAAGCACCTCCCCGCACCGGCTCCATGATGATGACCGGGATACCGTGTTCCGCCAGAATTTCGTACTGCTCCTTGGCGTTTTGGTCCTCCCAGTCCAGGTAGTTGAGCTGAATCTGGGCAAAGTCCCAGGAATGCTTCTGCACTATCTTCCGCAGCAGCTCGGGCCGGTCGTGGAAGGAAAAGCCCAAATGGCGCAGCTTGCCCTCTTTTTGCTTTTCTTTAAGAAATTCCAGGACGTGGAATTTTTCAAAGGTTTCCCAGTGCTGGACCGTTACGTTGTGAAGCAGGTAAAAGTCAACGTAATCCACCTGCAGGCGCTTGAGCTGGGTCTCGAAAATGGTGTGGACGTCCTCTTCCGACTTTATGTACCACGGCGGCATTTTGGTGGCCACGTGAAAGCTTTCCCGAGGATAGCGGGAAAGAGCCTGCCCCACAAAAACTTCCGAATTGCCTTCGTGATAGCCGTAAGCCGTGTCAAAGTAGTTGATGCCCGCCTCGATGGCCCGGTCCACCAACGCCTGGGCGGCAGCGTAGTCGATTTTTGCAACGTCCTTTTCGACGGTAGGCAGGCGCATCATGCCGTAACCCAGCAGGGAAATAGGTTCCCCCGTTTTTGCAAATACTCTTGTATCCACAATCCATTCTCCTTTAAGTTCAGGTTTTGGCTTCTTCTGTATCGTTTCATTATAAGGCAGGCAGAGTGTCGATGTCAATCCACTTGGAAGGTATAGATAAAAATTTGCTTTTGTAATAGGATAATTCCAGAGAGATTGACTGCGGCGTGGAAGTTTCCGCCTTGCAACTGGTTGGGACAAGCGGTATAATAGCATTTGTTGGAGGCGGATACCATGACCAGAGAAGAAAAATACGCGCTGATGACCCAAACCCCGGTGGAAAAGCTGGTCTGCAAATTGGCGGTGCCCACCATTACGTCCATGCTGATTTCGGCGATGTACAACATGGCGGACACCTATTTTGTGGGGCAGATTGGCACCAGCGCCACGGCGGGGGTTGGCATTTCCTTCTCTCTGATGGCGATTATTCAGGCCTTGGGCTTCTTTTTCGGCCACGGCTCGGGCAACTACATATCCCGGCAGCTGGGGGCGAAAAATGTGGACGAAGCCGCCAAGATGGCGGCCACCGGCGCCGTTTCTTCCTGGTTGGGGGGCGCTTTGGTTTGTACGGTCGGTACTCTGGCGCTCAAGCCCCTGGCTTTGCTGCTGGGCGCCACCGAAACGGTGCTGCCCTACGCCATGGACTATCTTCGCTTTATTTTGCTGGGGGCGCCCTGGATGTGCTGCTCCCTGACCCTCAACAATCTGTTGCGCCTGCAGGGCAGCGCCTTTTACGGCATGATTGGCATCACCAGCGGAGCCATTCTCAATGTGGGGCTGGACCCGCTGCTCATCTTTGTGTTTCATATGGGAGTGGGGGGAGCGGCCCTTGCCACCATGCTGAGCCAGACGGTCAGCTGCATCATCCTGTTTATCCAGTGCCGCCGCGGAGGCAACGTGCCGGTGCGGCTGCGCAACTTCTCTCCCAAGCTGAAAAACTACAAAGAAATATTCCGGGGAGGATTGCCCTCTCTGTTCCGGCAGGGGCTGAACAGCGTCTCCACCATCGTTCTCAACCAGTGCGCCGGCTCCTTTGGAGATTCCGCCATTGCCGCCATGTCGGTGGTCAACCGGGTTTCCATGTTCGCCAGTTCCGCGGTAGTTGGATTCGGGCAGGGCTTTCAGCCGGTCTGCGGTTTTAACTACGGCGCCAAGTTGTACGGCCGGGTGCGCCGCGCCTTTTGGTTCTGCGTCCGGTTTGCCACCCTGTTTATGCTGGGGGCGGCCGTTTGCGGCTTTGTGTTCGCCCCCCAGGTCATTGCCCTCTTCCGGCGGGATGACCCGGAGGTCATTCGCATCGGCTCCCTTGCCCTGCGCATTCTCTGCATTTCCTTCCCGCTGACAGGCTGGGTCATCCTCAGCAACATGATGCTGCAAACCATGGGCAAAGCGCTGAAGGCCAGCGTTTTGGCCGTCAGCCGTCAAGGGGTTTTCCTCATTCTGTTCCTTCTGCTGCTGATTCCCCCTCTCGGCATTCTGGGGCTGCAGATGGCGCAGCCCGTCTCCGATGTGGTCACCTTCCTGGTGGCCATCCCCCTGACCACTTCCGTGCTGCGGGAGTTGCGGAAAGGCGAGGCACTCCATGCCGACGGGGTTGCCGGCGCGGAGGTGGAAATTCCCGAAGCGGAACCCATCGACCTGTAAGTTTAATAAAAACTCCCTTTTGCCTTGGGGCAAAGGGGAGTTTTTCGTTTGGCTATTCGATGGTCAGCGCTTCTTCGGGCAGTACCCGGACACAATCCAAATCCAGCACCGCTTTGACGGCGTCTCCCTCCTGATAGCGGCGGGAAAGCTGGGGATTGTAGATTTCCACCGTCAGCACGGTGGAGCCGATATCCACCTCGTACTCGATTTTGGAGCCAAAGTAGGTGGCCCGCTTGACCACGCCGGGGATTCCTTCTCCCTGGTCGGACAGTTTGACGGATTCGGGGCGGAAGGCCATACAGCAGGGGTTTCCAAACCGCAGCCCTTCCATGGCGCCGGGGTTGGGGATTAAGTAGCGCATGCCGTCTCCAAATTTGACGATGGCGCTTTCCCCCTCCAGCCCCTGGAACCGACCGGAAATGAAGTTGGCCTTGCCGATAAAGTTGGCCACAAACTTGCAGTTGGGGTACTCGTAAATTTCCTGAGGGGTGCCCACCTGCATGAGGTTGCCGTCCTTCATGATGACCACCCGGTCGGAGATGGCCATGGCCTCGCTTTGGTCGTGGGTAACGTAGACGCTGGTGATGCCCAGACGCTTCTGAATGGAGCGCAGCTCATCCCGCATGTGCTCCCGCAGCTTGGCGTCCAGGTTGGAGAGGGGCTCGTCGAAGAGAAGGACGCTGGGCTCGATGACCACGGCACGGGCCAAAGCCACCCGCTGCTGCTGCCCGCCGGACAGCTGGTTGGGGAAGCGTCGCTCCATGCCCTCCAACTGCATCAGCTTGATGACGGCGTCGGTGCGGGCAATCACTTCGTCCTTAGGCAGCCTTTGTACCTTCAGGCCGTAGGCGATGTTTTCCCAAATGCTGAGGTGGGGAAAGAGGGCGTAGCTTTGGAACACCATGGAGATGCCCCGCTTGTTGGGCGGGACATTGGCAACATCCCGGCCGCCAATGAGAATTTGCCCGGCGGAAGGATATTCAAAGCCGGAAATCATCCGCAGGGTGGTGGTTTTTCCGCAGCCGGAAGGCCCCAACAAGGTGACCAGTTCCCCGTCCGCCACCGAAAGGTTGATGTGATTGACCGCAACGGTTTCTCCCGTCCCTTCGGGGGTGGGGAAAATCTTGGTGATATCCCGCAATTCCACGCCGCTGCTTTTGCCGCTGAACTGGCGCAGATCGTCGGCTTTTTGGGTTGGAGTGCTCTGTACCTGGGTGCTCATGGGCATTCCCCTCCTTGTGCAAGGATAGCTCGTTCCACTTCTTCCCGTCTGGGAGCTTTGGCCCGGGGACGGAGGAAGAATTTTACCAGACCGTTGATGATGCCGATGGCCACCAGAATCACCACAATCATAATCATGACGTAGGCGGCGGCATCGCTGTATTTGCTGGCTTCAAACAAAGAAAAGATTTTGGAGGTGGCAAGGGGCCAGCGGGGAGAAACCAGGAAGATGATGGCGCTGACGGCGGTCATGGCCCGGACAAAGGCGTAGACCAGCCCGGAGAAGAAGGCTTCCCGCAACAGAGGAAGGGTAATGCGCCGGAAGGTGTGCCCGCTGCCCGCTCCCGAAATGGTGGAGGCTTCCTCAATGGATTTGTCGATTTGCAGCAGGGTGGTGCTGCCCGACTCAATGGCCACCGGCATGTTGCGGAAGGTAAAGGCGGCCACCAAAATAAAGGCGGTTCCGGTGAGCAGCAGCGGCTTTTGGTTGAAGGTGCCCACATACCCGATGCCCAGCACCGTGCCGGGAATGGCAAAGGTAAGCATGGAGGCTACCTCCATCACCCGGCGGCCCAAAAACCGCTTGCGCACCGTCAGGAAGGCGATGGCCATGCCCAACAGTCCTCCGATGGGAGCCGCCCAGGTGGCCAGGATGATGGAATTCTTCATGGCGTCCCAGCCCATGGAGTAGACAAACTTAAAGTGGGACAGCGTAAAGGTGTAGTTGATGCCCCAGGTTTTCACAAAGGCTCCCACCAGAACGGTGCCGTAAAAGAGAAGGATGATGGCGCTTACCAGCAGGCAGCCAAGGAAGAGGGGCACCACAATGTGTTTTTCGTGAATCTTCCGCCGCTTTTGGGTAGGCTTTCCCGAAACGGTGACAAAGCTCTTTTTCCGCAGGAAGTACTTTTGTAGCAGGAAAGCCGCCACCGTGGGCAGAAGCAGAATAATCGCCATCATGGAACCGGCGTGGAGGTCGTACATTCCTGTGATGATGCGGTATGCCTCCACGCTTAAGGTGGAGAAGTCCCCGGCAATCACCGCCGGGTTGGAGAAGTCCTCCAAGGACTGGATAAAGACCAGCAGCATGGCGGATATGATGCCGGGAACGGACAGCGGCAGAGTAACCGTCCGGAAGGTGTGCCAGCGGGAGGCGCCCATGCTTCGGGCGGCGTCCTCCACCGAATCGTCGATGGATTCCAAAATGCCGCTGAGGGTGAGGAAGGCCACCGGGAAGAAGCTGATGGCCTGCACCACGACCAGGCTCCGCAACCCGTAGACGTCAAAATTCTTTATGCCCAGCAACCCCCGGGTGATAAGCCCCTGGCGCCCAAACAAAAAGATGATGGAAAGGGACAGGATAAAGGGGGGTGAGATGATGGGGATGGTGGCAATGGTGCGGAAAAATCGCTTGCCCGGCATTTCGGTGCGGGTGATGGAAAAGGCGAACAGGTATCCCAGCGCCGTTGCCACGCAGGCGACGATGAGCCCCAGCTTCATGCTGTTGTAAAAGGTCTGGCGGTAGCTTGGGTTGGACAATATGTCCACAAAGGGTTGGAGGGAAAACGCTCCGTCCTTATTGGTGGCGCCCATTTTAAAAACGTTGAAGATGGGCAGGATCACAAAGATAAACAGCAAAACAAAGATGGATATAATGGTTAAAAGCAGCAGAGGTTGCTGCAGCAGCAGAGCAAAATCATTTCGACCCGAGTTGTGGGTGAGGGGCTTGTCACTCTTCTGCTTGACCCTTCTGACGGCCAAAGAAGTCCCTCCATTCTATTGGAATATCAGCGCTGATTGGATGAGGGAGGGGCTTTGTAAGCCTCTCCCTCAACCTTGTCGTCTTCCATCCAACTGGTATTACTGTTTGAGGTTGGAAGCGTTGTCGATTCTCTTGGAAAACTCTTCTACCAGACGAGCCTTGTTGTTGCCGGCCCAGACGGCGTCGTAATCGATGATGGGCAGCTGGTCCAGGCTGACCAGACCGTCGGCATAGTTGGCGTTGATGTTCACCGGCAGACGGTTGCTGGCGGAATCGATGTACAGCTCCTGCCCGCGGACGCTGACGCACCAGTCGATAAACCGCTTGGCGTTTTCCTGCTCCTCGGGGAAGCCGTTTTTAATCAGAGCTACGGCGCCCACTTCAAAACCGGTGCCCTCTTCGGGGAAGGAAAGCTCCACAGGGTAACCTTCCATGGCGGGCTTCAGGCCGTCGTGAGAGAAGGTGATGGCGATGGCGGCTTCACCCAGTCCCACTTCCATGGGCGGCGCGGCTCCCGCCTTGGTGTACTGGCGAATGTTGGCGTTAAGGCGCTCCAGGTAATCCCAAGCCTTTTCTTCCCCGTACAGCTGGACGATGGTGGCCAGCACGGTGTAGGAAGTGCCGGAAGTGGAGGGGTGCGCCATGGAAATCTGGCCCTTAAACTCCGGCTTGGTCAAATCTTCCCAGGATTTGGGGTATTCCAGATTGTGCTCTTCGAACCACTCGCTGTTGCAGGCAAAGGCGATGGCGCCCACATAGATGGGGTTCCAGACGCCCTCTGCATCCTTGTACTGCTCGGGAACGTTGGCAAGTTCCGGGGACTGATAGGGCTCCAGAAGCCCTTCCTTCATGGCCGCTATGTAGGTGTCGCTGGAGCCGCCGTGCATGATGGAGGCTTGAGGGTTATCCTTTTCGGCGGCAATACGGGCCATCATTTCACCGGCGGAAAGACGCACATAATTGATTTTGATGCCGGTGTCTTCCTGGAATGCGTTGAAGTAGGTGGGCAGCTCGCTGTCCGGCATGGCGGAGTAGACGGTCAGCTCCTTATAAGCCGGCTCCGCCGAAGTGGAAGATTGCGCCTGCGAGGCTGCTTGGGAAGACTGCGCTGGGGCCGACGCCTGGGAGGATGCACTGGCCGCGGAGGAAGATGCCGCCGGCGCGCTGCTGGAACTTCCGCACCCGGCAACAACGGTAGTTGCCAGCAAAACCAGAATCAACAAAAGCGAAATGGATTTGCGGTTCATTGCAGTCCCTCTTTTCTTTTTAGTTTTAGGATATATTCCATAAGAATATTGCATAATTTAGTTTATCATTTATGTAAGTTGGAGGGAATAAACCGAAACCGCTAGATTTTTTAGCTTTGTTTTTCCGAAGAAGAAAAACCATGAAAATCTTATCGTAAATTTTTCTCGCTTTGGTGGAGGTTGCGCAGCTCCCGGGGCGAGTAGCCGTAGTGCTTTTTAAAAAGGTAGCGGAAATAGTTGGTGTCGTTATACCCGGTGCGGAACGCAATTTCCGAGGTGGAAAGGTCGGTGGTGAGCAGCATTTTGTGAGCCTGCTCCATCCGCACCCGGGTGAGGAACCCGATAAAGGTCTCGCCGGTGTGCTGGGAAAATACGGTGGAAAAGTGATTGGGGGAAAACCCGATGTAAGCCGCCACCGTATTGAGGGAGATGCCGGAATCGTGGTAGTTTTCGTAGATGTAGTTTTTGGCCTGGGCGATAACCTGCCCGTAGTGGAGGCCTCCCGCCGCCTTGTCCCGGAAGGCGATAAACCGCAGGATAATGTCTTTGGCAAAGGCACGAAGCTCCTCCACGTCCGACTTGCGCAGAATGGCGCTGGCTCCCGAAAGCCCGGGGAACACCTTCGCCGCGTCCTTGCCCGCTTCGTTGACAATGCGGCTGGCGGTGACCACCAAATCGGTGATGCGGTAATAGACATACAGCAGGCTGCCCACGTCGTTTTTGCTGCCGCAGATTTGGTCCACCAGGCTGTCCACGTCCTGTTCGGTGACATGGAGCAGCTTGCGCCCCATGGGCTCGTCGGTTCCCGCCAGCTGAACCAGACTGCTGTCGTCCAAATCGTCCACATTGACGATGGCGCCCCTGGGCAGCGCCGGCAGGCGGCGGAGAAGCTGGTAGGCTTCCAGATAAGAGGCGGGGATTTCCCCGATGCGGTCCACAATGGTGCCGATACCGCTGACCGACCCAATGCCCAGCAACCGGCTCAGCTCGTCCCGCAGCAGCATCAGCACTTCATAAACCGTTTGCTCCAGCTTTTCCTTGCCCTCTCCTTTGGCCACTACCACGATGCGGTCCCCGCCCCGCAGGCACCACAGCACGTCCTCCCGGTTCTGCAGCAGCCGGTCCACCACGTTGCGCACACTCAGCGCAGCCTCCGGCTTGGCCTGCTGATAGTCCAGCTCCATTTCGGCCACCAGGTATTGCCTGGCGGGAAAGGAAAGTCCGAACTGCTCCGCCCGCTCCAACACCTGCGGCACCGAAAGAGCACCCACCAGCACCTCGTCCAAAAAGGCGTCCCGCAAAATCAGCTCTTTCTGCCGCTCCTGGTCGGGGTCCTGAGCCGCCAGAACCCTCCGCTCCTCCTCCAGCTGGTCGGCCACCTTGTCCAGCGCTTCCAGAAGGGTGGTGGCACGGATAGGCTTGAGCAGGTACTCGTCCACCCCAATGGAGATGGCCTGCCTGGCATAGTCAAACTCGTCGTGGCCGCTGATAATCACCATTTTGGTGCGGGGGCTTGCCCGCTTGACGGCTCCCGCCAGAGCAAGGCCGTCCATAAAGGGCATTTTGATGTCGGTGATGAGAATGTCCGGTTTTAACTCCAATATGGCGGGCAGGGCAATCTCGCCGTCGGCGGCTTCGCCGCAAAGCTGATAGCGGCCGCTTTGGTCCAGGTGGTTGCGGATTCCCTCCCGCACGCGGGTTTCGTCTTCCGCCACAAAAACTTGATAGATCATTCTTCCTCCTTGGGGGGCAGGGTAAAGGCCACCGTGGTCCCCTCGTTGTACCGGCTGGAAATTTCCAACCGGGCGTTGGAATAGTAAAGCTCCAGTCTTCGGCTGACATTATACAATCCATAGCCGGAGGATTCCGGCGGGCTTTTGGCCGAAAGCCCCGCCTTGATTTGCTCGAGTTTTTCCGGGGGGATGCCCATGCCGTTGTCCCTTACCTCGAAGCGCAGGCCGCCGTCGGGCAGCAGCCTGCCTTTCACGGTGATTTCCCCACCCTGCCGGCGGCTTTTGATGCCGTGGTAGAGGGCGTTTTCCACCAAAGGCTGCAGGAGCAGCTTGAGCATCTTCCGGGGGTACATGGACTCATCCACGTCGATGGTGTACCGCAGAATATCCCCGTAGCGAATTTCCTGAATCACCAGGTAATCCCGCACATGCTCCAGCTCCTGCTCCACGGTGATAAAGTCCTGCCCCCGGCTTAAACCAATTCTGCAGTAGTTGGAAAAGGCTATGGTGATTTTAATCACTTCTTCGTTGTGGCCGCTTTCCGCCAGCCATACGATGGTGTCAAAGGTGTTGTAGAGAAAGTGGGGGGTAATTTGGGCCTGCAAAGCTCTCAGTTCGGCTTTTTGCAGCTCCTTCTGCTCTTCCAGGCTTCGGTCCAGCAGGGCCTGGATTCGCTCGTTCATTAAGTTGATGCTTTCGCTTAATTTGTTGAGCTCCTGCAAACCGGGCGGGAGCACCCGGGTGGTCAAATCCCCCCGCAAAATACGCTCGGCCATGGCTTCCAGCTCGACGTTGGGCCGCTCCACCGCCCACTTGAGGATGCGGTAGGCGGCGATGGCAATGGAGATAACCACCAGAGTAAGGGCCACCATGATAACCATCATCCGCAGGGTGGTGCGCTGCATCTGGGCGTTGACCGCGGCGATGTCGTTCATCTGGGCGTAGGTGAATTCCTGAAGGACGTCGTAGATGTTGTCGGACACCTTATTAATTTCGCCCAGGGTCATCTGCTGGTAGGAGACGGGGGCGCCGGTGCCGCACTGTTCCTGCAGGCGCTCCACATAAAGGGTAAGGGTTTTGGTGGCCCGCATGGCCGCTTCCACCAGTTCCCGGCCGCCGGTAGGGGAGGCTTTGGCGTACAAGGTGGAAAGGTCGGAGTTGATTTTGTCAAGAATCTGGCTGAGGCGGCTGTCCTCAAAGCTGGTACGGCCCGCCACGATGTACCAGCTTTCCCGGGCGATTTCCTCCTTCACCATTTGGGAAAGGCTGTTGGCCCGCTGGACGTTTTCGATTTGTTGTCCGTACTCCCGGGCGATGCGCCGGATATAGGTCAGATGGATGGCGGAAGTGAGGACAAAGCAGAGAATCATCACCACGAAAACGAGCTTTAACAGGTCCCGGATGCTGCGGGTGAGCAAAAAATTCGGCCGCTTCATGTCAGTACCCTCTTGCCGGGATGCCGTCCCGTATGCTTTCCCCGGTGAACACCTGCTCCTCCATCACCATATCCTCCGGGTTTTCGCCGCGAAGCAGAGCCTCCACCGTATCCATCACCGCCGGGCCCAGGTTGGGGTCAGTCTCCACAATGGCGTAAATTTCGCCCGCCTCCAGGGCCTCCAACGCCTCCTGCTGGCCGCCAAAGCTGATGACCACAATATCCTTGCCCGGTTCAAGCCCCAGCTCTTTCATGGCCTCCATGGCTCCCAGCGCCATGGCGTCGCTGTGGGCAATCAAAGCGTCGGGGCAGCGGTCGTTTCGCAAGTAGATGCGGAATGTCTCCTTGGCTTTGGAAAACATAAAGTCGCAGTTGACGCTGTACCGAATTTGATATTTTTCATCCTTGCCTAGCAGGGAGCGGATGCCGCCGCTGCGCTCCACCGTGTTGGACGCTCCCACGGTGCCCAACAACTCCACCACGTCCACCCCATCCTCCCGGTCGCGGAAGGCGGTCATCAGCTGCAGTGCCGCCAGCTCCCCCTGCAGCTTGTAGTCATAGCCCACGTAGGCGGCCACCTTGTCTCCGTCCGAGATTTTGACCGAGCGCTCCACCACAATCACCGGTATTCCCGCCGCCCGGGCTTCTTCCAAAACGTTGTCCCACCCCGAAAGGACGACGGGGGTAAAGACGATGGCGTCCACCTGGTAGGTGATGAGGGAGCGCAGCGCCTGAATTTGGGCGTTTTGGGTGCGGTCACATTCCAGGGTGAGGAGCTGAATGCCCCGAGCCTGGGCAGCCTCCCGAATAGAGGCGCTCAGACGGTCCCGCCAGCTACTTTCGCTTAAAATATCCACATACCCCACCACCGGGGCGGCTTTCGGCTCCTGAGGGGGTTGGGAAGCGGGTTTCAGGAAAAAAAACAGGGCTGCCAGACAGAGCGCCAAACCTGCCCCAATGGCGATTCGCTTCACCGTCCCCAACTCCTTGCTGCAAGTGTTTTCTTAACTTTTATTATAAATATAACTTAAACTTTTGTCCATGGTGTGAAAAATATAGATTTCATGCATAGTTATAAAAATAAAGCGGCTGGAAACTTGGCATCCAGCCGCTTTTGTTATTTGACTGATTAAATACGGTGCAGCAAATCGGTGTAAGTAGGCATGGGCCAATATTCGGCGCCCACCATGGTTTCCAGGGTATCGCAGCTTTCCCGCAAAAGAGCCATTTTGGCCCGGACTTCGGTCTGCATCATGCCGGCCCGCTTGCGCAGCTCTCCGCTTTTGGCCGTCTGGCAGGCGGCGGCAAGGTCTTCGCAGCGCTGCACCATCCGCTCCACCTGCTCCGAAATGGCTGTAAGCCGCCGCCTTAACGTCTCGTTGTTGACGCCGGCTTTTTCCATGGAATTGAGAGTGTCGGAAAGGAGCTCCATGTACCTGACGCAGGCAGGGAACACCTGCTGCTGCGCCATGTAGAGCATGGTTTCCGCCTCCACCCCCACCACTTTGACGTAGTTTTCCAAAAAGATTTCGTGGCGGGCAAGGCATTCGGCTTCGTTGAGCACGCCGGTGCGGCGGAACAGCTCGATGTTTTTGGGGTTGGTCAGGGAATCCAGCGCCTCCACGGTGTTGAGGTTGGGCAGTCCCCGGCGGGCGGCTTCCTCCATCCATTCCTGGCTGTAGTTGTTGCCGTTGAAGATAATCCGCCCGTGGTTCTGGATGGTGTCCGCCACAATGTGGGCGACCTCGGTTTCCACGTCGTCACATTCCTCCAGCCGCCGGGCAAAGCGGGCGAAGACGTCGGCCAGGGCGGTGGAGAGAATCGTGTTTAAAAAGGCAATGGACTGGGAGGAGCCCAGCATCCTAAACTCGAATTTGTTGCCGGTATAGGCGAAGGGGGAGGTGCGGTTGCGGTCGGAGTTATCCTTTTTCAGCTGTGGCAAAATGGCCACATCGGTGTTGAGGGCGCACCGGTCCCGCAGGCTGGGGCGAATGCCGTTGGCGATGCTGTTGAGCATTTCGGTGTATTCGTCCCCCAAAAAGATGGAGATGATGGCGGGAGGCGCCTCTCCGCCGCCCAGCCGCTGCTCGTTTCCGGGAGCGGCGGCCGCCATGCGTAAAAGGTCGGCGTACTGGTCCACACACTCAATCAAAGCGCACAAGGTCACCAGGAACACCTTGTTTTCCGCCGGGCACTTGCCGGGCGCCAGCAGGTTGATGCCGTCGTCGGTGATAAGGGAAAAGTTGTTGTGCTTTCCCGAACCGTTGACGCCGGCAAAGGGCTTTTCGTGCAACAGGCAGGTCAGCCCGTGGCGCTTGGCGGTGATGCGCATCACTTCCATCATGTTGAGGTTGTGGTCGCAGGCGATGTTGGCGGTTTCAAAGATGGGGGCCAGCTCGTGCTGGGCGGGAGCCACCTCGTTGTGCTTGGTTTTGGAGGGGATTCCCAGCTCCCAAAGCTGCTCATCCAAATCCTTCATGAACTCGGCCACCCGCAGCCGGATGCGGCCGCAGTAGTGGTCCTCCAGCTCCTGCCCCTTGAGGGAGCGGGCGCCCATTAAGGTGCGTCCGCAGAGCTTAAGGTCCAGGCGGGCTTCGTACTTCTGCCGGTCGATGAGGAAATATTCCTGCTCGGCTCCCACCGCGGGGATCACCATCTGGGAGGTGGTGTTCCCCAAAGCCCGCAGCACCCGCAGAGCCTGGGGGTTGAGGGCCTGCATGGCCCGCAGCAGGGGCGTTTTGGAGTCCAGCGCCTCTCCGCTGTAAGAGCAGAAGGCAGTGGGGATATACAACGTTCCGTCCCGGATAAAGGCGGGGGAGGAGGGGTCCCAGGCGGTGTAGCCCCGGGCCTCAAAGGTGGCCCGCAGCCCGCCGCTGGGGAACGAGGAGGCGTCCGGCTCGCCCTGCACCAGAGCGGAGGAGGAAAACTCGCTGATGGCCTTGCCCTCCCGGGTGATGGAGAGGAAAGCGTCGTGCTTGCCGGCCGTCACGTTGCTCAAAGGGTGAAACCAGTGGGTAAAGTGGGTGGCGCCGTTTTGCACCGCCCAGTCCTTCATCACCGCCGCCACAACGTCGGCAATGGCAGGGTCCAAAGGTTTTCCCAGCCGGCTGGTGTCCTTGAGGCTGCGGTAAACCGCCTCGGGGAGATGCTCCCGCATCACATCGTCGGAAAAAGTCTTGCTGCCAAAAATCTTAATAATATCCATCCATTGCCTCCAACGCATCGTAGGCGGAGGTGGGGAACATCCCCACCATTTCCACCGGATTGTCATGGTATTGCCAATTCATTGGGAATTGCTTTGGGGGTCGCCCGTATCAGGCGCCACAGCACTTCTTGTACTTTTTGCCGCTGCCGCAGGGGCAGGGGTCGTTGCGGCCCACCTTTTGGGCGGCGGTTTTGCGAACTGGCTGTTTCTTTACCGAGCCATCCCCGCCGTGGCTTGCCTCCATGGGCTTTGCCACCTGCTCCCGTTTGGGGCCTTCTCCGGTGCGCACCTGCACCAGGTACAGCATCTTGAGGGTGTCCTGCCGGATGTTGGCAATCATCTCGTCAAACATCTCAAAGCCCTCGAGGCGGTATTCCACCACCGGATCCCGCTGGCCGTAGGACCGCAGGTAGATGCCCTGTTTGAGTTCGCTCATGGCGTCGATGTGGTCCATCCACTTCTGGTCCACGTTGCGCAGCAGCACCACCCGCTCCAGCTCCCGCATGATTTCGGGGGTGAGCTGCTCTTCTCTCTTGGCGTATTTTTCATGGGCCAGCTTTTTGAGGGTTTCGATGATGTCGGCTTTTTCCAGTTGGTTGAGGGCGTCGTAATCGTACCGCAGGTCGGTGTCGGAGGTAATCCAACCCAGGAAGTGGTCCCGCAGGCCGTCGATGTTCCAGTGGTCCCGGCTCTCCTCGTCAGAGATGTAGAGGTTGACGGTGCTTTCGACGACGTCGTCAATCATCTTCTGGATGACGGCGCTCATGTCCTCGCCGTCCAGCACCTGAGAGCGCTGGCCGTAGATGATTTCCCGCTGGCGGTTCATGACGTCGTCGAACTGTAGGACGTTCTTGCGGATGCCAAAGTTGCGAGCTTCCACCTTGCGCTGGGCGCTTTCGATGGTGTTGGACAGAATCTTGTGCTCGATGGGGGTGTCCTCGTCCAGCTTAAGGGTGTCCATCATCTGCTGGATTTTCTCTCCGCCGAAGAGGCGCATCAAGTCGTCCTCCAGGGAGAGGAAGAAGCGGCTGGCGCCCGGGTCCCCCTGACGGCCGGCGCGGCCGCGGAGCTGATTGTCGATGCGGCGGCTTTCGTGGCGCTCGGTACCGATAATCAAAAGGCCTCCCGCCGCTCTCACCTTTTCGGCTTCCACGCTAATTTCCTGTTTGTATTTCTCCAGGTGTTTGGCGTAGCTTTCGCGGGCTTTGAGAATCTCCTCATCGTCGGTGTCGGCGTAGCCGGTGGCTTCGGCGATGATTTCCTCGGGGTAGCCCTCCTTGCGCAGGGCGGCCTTTGCCAAAAACTCGGCGTTGCCGCCCAGCATGATGTCGGTGCCGCGGCCCGCCATGTTGGTGGCGATGGTCACCGCCCCCAGTTTGCCGGCCTGGGCGACGATTTCCGCTTCCTTTTCGTGGTACTTGGCGTTGAGCACCTCATGGGGGATGCCCCGCTGCTTGAGCATTTTGGAGAGCAGCTCGGATTTTTCAATGGAGATGGTGCCCACCAGCACCGGCTGGCCCTTTTCGTGGGCCTTGACAATCTCCTCGATGACGGCGTTGAACTTGGCTCGTTCGGTCTTATACACCACATCGGGCAGGTCTTTGCGGATGCAGGGCTTGTTGGTGGGAATTTCCACCACGTCCAGCTTATAGATTTCCCGAAACTCCGCTTCCTCGGTGAGGGCGGTACCGGTCATGCCGGCCAGCTTCTTATACATGCGGAAATAGTTCTGGAAGGTGATGGTGGCAAGGGTTTTGCTTTCCCGCTCTACCTTGACCCCTTCCTTGGCCTCGATGGCCTGGTGGAGCCCTTCGTTGTACCGGCGTCCCAGCATCAGGCGGCCGGTAAATTCGTCCACAATGATGACCTGGCCGTCCTTCACCACATAGTCCACGTCCCGGCGCATCAGCCCCCGGGCCCGAATGGCCTGGTTGATGTGGTGGGCAAGGGTCATGTTTTCGGCGTCGGTTAAATTCTCAATGCCGAAGTAGCGCTCCGCCTTTTTGACGCCCTCCCGGGTAAGGGTGGCGGTGCGGGCCTTTTCGTCTAAGATGACGTCCCCTTCGGTCTGCTCATCCACGTCGGTGCGGGAGTCCAGATCGTCGGTTCGGACCTTGGTGTACCGCAGGGTGGCGGCAAACCGGTCCACCTTTTCGTACAGCTCGGTGGACTGGTCTCCCTGTCCCGAAATGATAAGGGGGGTTCTGGCTTCATCGATCAAAATGGAGTCCACTTCGTCCACAATGGCGTAGGCAAAGCCTCGCTGGACTTTATCCTGCTTGTAAATCACCATGTTGTCCCGCAGGTAGTCGAAGCCCAGCTCGTTGTTGGTGCCGTAGGTGATGTCGCAGTTGTAGGCGGCCCGGCGTTCTGCGCTGCTCATGCCGTGGACGATAAGCCCCACGCTCAGGCCCAAAAAGCGGTAGACCTTGCCCATCCACTCGGAGTCGCGCTTGGCCAGGTAGTCGTTGACGGTGACGATGTGCACTCCCTGGCCGGTGAGTCCGTTGAGATAGGCGGGCAGGGTCGCCACCAGGGTTTTGCCTTCACCGGTTTTCATTTCGGCGATGCGGCCCTGATGCAGCACAATGCCGCCGATAATCTGCACGGGAAAATGGCGCATTCCCAACACCCGCCAGCTGGCCTCCCGGCAGACGGCAAAAGCCTCGGGCAAAATGTCGTCGGTGGTTGCCCCGGCAGCCAGCCGCTCCTTCAGAATGGCGGTTTGAGCTTTCAGCTCGGCGTCGCTCATGGCCTCGTAGGTGGCGGACAAAGCCTCCACTTTCTCGGCGATGGGTCGAATCCGCTTCAGCTCACGTTGCGAATAGGTGCCAAACAGTTTATCCATCAATCCCATAATCGATTTAACCTCATTTACCCAAGACGCTGGCGCGTCCTGCCCTTTTTGGGCTCTATTATTATCATTTTATTTTAACCCTATCGCCTTGAGATGTCAAACCTGATGTTTGTCCCTTTTGGAAAGACTTTGTAACATTTTGCAATACACGAAAAGGGGTTTGTTTTGCCCTTTCCCCCAATGGTATTTTTAGGGCTGGCTTCTTCTCTTATTTCTCTGCGGTTTTACCTTGACAAATGTTATAATTCAATATATTGTATTGTTATAGAACATTTCCATTACACGGAAAGAGGTGCCATGTCTTGGAGAAAAAGAAAATTGTCATTGGCGTGATTGGGGCGGACGTCCACGCGGTGGGCAACAAAATTCTGTATCACGCCTTTACCGAAGCGGGTTTTGACGTCATCAACCTGGGAGTCATGGTCTCCCAAGAGGAATATATCAATGCGGCAATTGAGTCAAACGCGGACGCCATTGTGGTCTCCTCCCTGTACGGCCACGGAGAACTGGACTGCCGCGGCCTGCGGGAAAAATGCGACGAAAGCGGCCTTAGGGGAATTCTCCTCTATGTGGGCGGCAACATCGTAGTGGGCAAGCAGCCTTTTGAAGAAGTGGAAAAGCGCTTTAAAGCCATGGGCTTTGACCGGGTCTTCGGGCCGGGCACTCCCCCCGAAACCACCATTGCGGCCCTGAAAGAGGATTTGGGCATCACCGACTAAACGAGGGGAGATGACCCTGTTGGAAGCCGTATTGCTGATTGATTTTGGCAGCACCTATACCAAGGTCACCGCCGTGGACGTTACGGAATCCCGGCTGTTGGGCACCGCCGCCGCCTACACCACGGTGGAAACCGACGTGGGGGAGGGGCTGTCCGCCGCTCTGGCCAAGCTGGAGCAAATAACCGGGAAGGTTACATACCAAAAGCGGCTGGCCTGTTCCAGCGCCGCCGGCGGGCTGCGGATGGTGGCCATCGGCCTGGTGCCGGAGCTGACCGCCAAAGCCGCCAGGCTTGCCACGTTGGGGGCGGGCGCCAAGCTCATCGGAAGCTATTCCTATCAGCTTAACGAAGACGATATTGCGGAAATAGACGTTCTCAAGCCGGACATTGTGCTGTTGACGGGAGGCATCGACGGCGGCAACTCCGAGGCTATCCTCCACAACGCAAGGATGCTTTCCGGCTGCCGCACCGACTTTCCGGTGGTGGTCGCCGGAAACCGCAGCTGCGCCCGGCAGGTAGCCAAGCTTTTGGAGCCCAAGACCTCTTACATTGTGGAAAACGTCATGCCCAAGCTCAACCGGCTCAACATTTTGCCGGCCCAGCAGCAAATTCGGGAGCTGTTTTTGGAGCGGATCATTCGAGCCAAGGGGCTTTCCCGGGAGGCGGCGCTGGTGGATGGCATCCTCATGCCCACCCCCGCCGCTGTCATGACGGCCGTGGAACTGCTGGCCAAAGGCTGCCCCGGACAACCCGGCATCGGGGAGCTGATTTGCGTCGACTTAGGGGGCGCCACCACCGACGTTTACTCCATCGCCTCGGGTGCTCCCCGCAGGGACACCACCGTTTACAAGGGCCTGCCGGAGCCCTACGCCAAGCGGACGGTGGAAGGGGACATCGGAATGCGCTATTCGGTGCAGGGCATCGCAGAAGCGGCCGGATATCCGCGCCTGGCCCAGCTGGCAAAGCTCCCCGAAGAAAAGGCGCGGGAGCTGGTGGAGTACCTGGCCGCCCACACCGATTCGCTGCCCGACACCCCTGAACTGGATCAGATGGACTTTGCCTTGGCCTCCCTTGCCATCGAAACCGCCGTCGCCCGCCACTGCGGCACCATGGAGGAGGTCTTTACCCTGGCGGGTACCGCCCTTGCCCAAACCGGCAAGGATTTGACGGGGGTGGAGCGGCTGGTGCTGACCGGCGGCGCCCTCATCCACGCAAAGAACGTGAAGGAAATTGCCGCCCACGCGCTGTACAGCACCAGACAGCCGGAATCCCTGCGCCCGATGCAGGCGGAAGTTTTGGTGGATCAATCCTACATCCTGGCCGCCATGGGATTGCTGGCAGGCCATCATCCGATATCCGCGCTCAACGTTATGAAAAAGGAGTTAGTCAGTCATGGATTTGCGCAATCGAAAAATAGATAAAGACGTGTTCCTAGCTTCCCGCGCCGAGGTCCTGTCCCAGTGGCCCACCGGCAAACGGGTGGATTTGGAGGAAGCCGTCGCCTTTCATCAAAATCTTCCGGAACACAAAATCTTCTCCCGCAAGCTGATTCAGGCCAAAAAGGCAAAGAAAACCCTGATTCAGCCTCGGGCGGGGGTGCCTCTGCTGCAGGACCACATCAAACTGCTCACCTACCTCCAGGACCAGGGGGAAGCGGACCTGCTGCCCACCACCATCGACAGCTACACCCGTCAAAACCGCTACAAGGAAGCGCAAATCGGCATTGAGGAAAGCGTTCGCCAGTCCAAATCCATGCTCAACGGTTTTCCCGCCGTCAACCACGGCGTGGAGGCCTGCCGCTCCATCATAGACAGCTTGAACGTGCCGGTGCAGGTCCGCCACGGCACCCCCGACGCCCGCCTTCTGGCGGAAATCTGCTGCGCCGGCGGCTTTACCAGCTTTGAGGGAGGCGGCATTTCCTACAACATCCCCTACGCCAAAAACGTAAGCCTTGACGTCACCATCCGGGACTGGCAATATGTGGACCGCCTGGCCGGTTTGTATGAAGAAATGGGGGTTTCCATCAACCGGGAGCCCTTCGGCCCCCTCACCGGCACCCTGGTTCCCCCCTGTATTTCCCACGCCGTCGCCATCATCGAAAGCCTGCTGGCGGCCGAGCAGGGCGTGAAAAATATCACCGTGGGTTACGGCCAGTGTGGCAATCTGGTTCAGGACGTGGCTGCCATCCGCTCGCTGGAGGAACTGACGGAGGAATACCTGAAGAAGTACGGCTACGACGACGTGGTGGTCACCACCGTGCTGCACCAGTGGATGGGGGGCTTCCCTCAGGACGAAGCCAAAGCCTTCGGCGTCATCAGCTGGGGCAGCGTGGCGGGAGCCCTGGCCCAGGCCACCAAGATTATTGTCAAGACGCCCCACGAAGCCATGGGCATCCCCACCATGGAAGCCAACGCGGAAGGCCTGCGCTGCACCAAGCAGGTGATTTCCATGCTGGCGGACCAGCCTTTGAACAACGCCCAGGTGGCCGCCGAAATGGAGATTATCAAGGCTGAAACCAAGTGCATTCTGGACAAATGCTTCGAACTGGGAGAAGGGGACATCGCCGTGGGCACCGTGGCCGCCTTCCAGACCGGCGTGCTGGACATTCCCTTTGCCCCCAGCCGCTACAACGCCGGCAAGCTGCTGCCCGCCCGGGACAACGACGGCGCCATCCGCATCCTCAACCCCGGCAACGTGCCCCTTTCTAGGGAACTGTTGGACTTTAACACCTCCAAAATTCAAGAGCGGGCCAAGCAGGAAAAACGAGCCGCCTCCTTCCAGATGGTCATTGACGACGTGTACGCCATTGGCAAAGGCCGTTTGGTGGGCAGACCCTAGTATTTGCCAACCACATCCAAAAGAGAAGGTGTCAAGATGAAAATTATCGACCTCATTTGTGCGCCGGGGCGCACCGGATTTTTCTTCGACGACCAGCGGGCCATCAAAAAAGGAGCCGTTCCCGACGGCGCCACCTACCGGGGAGAGCCGGTCACGCCCGGCTTTACCGCCGTGCGGCAGGCGGGGGAGGCCATCTCCATCCTCTTTCTGCTGGAAGACGGCCAGATTGCCTGGGGAGATTGCGCCGCCGTTCAGTATTCCGGCGCCGGCGGCCGCGACCCTCTGTTTTTGGCCCAAAACTTTATCCCCTTTATTGAAACGCACCTCAAGCCCCTGTATGTGGGTAAGGAAATCACCACCTTCCGGGCAATGGCCGAGGAGCTGGAACATATCCAGGTGGATGGCAAGCGGCTCCACACCGCCATCCGCTACGGCGTCAGCCAGGCGCTGCTGGACGCGGTGGCAAAATCCCAAAACAAAATGATGTGCCAAGTAATAGCCGAGGAATACGGCTGCCGGCTTTCCAGTGAGATGATTCCCATCTTCACCCAAAGCGGCGACTCCCGCTACGAAAACGCCGACAAGATGATTGTCAAAGGCGCCCAGGTATTGCCTCACGCCCTTATCAACCACGTGGCCACCAAGCTGGGGCAAAATGGAGAGCTGCTGGAAGAGTACGTCCGCTGGCTGCGGGACCGCATTATCGCCCTGCGCACCGACGATAGCTACGCCCCCGTCCTGCACATCGACGTTTACGGCACCATCGGCCTTGTTTTTGGCAACGACAACTACGAAGCCATGGCCGACTATCTGGCCCGCCTGGAAAAGGCCGCCGCTCCCTTTAAGTTGCGCATCGAAGGCCCCATGGACGTGGAGGACCGGGAAAAGCAGATGCAGGCTCTCAAAGCACTCACCGCTGTCATCGACCGACGGGGCATCGGGGTGGAAATTGTGGCCGACGAGTGGTGCAACACCCTGGAGGACATCAAATATTTTGCCGACAACAAGGCGGGCCACATGATTCAGATCAAAACCCCCGACCTTGGCAGCGTCAGCAACATTGTGGAAGCCGTTCTCTACTGCAAGGAAAAGGGCATCGGCGCCTATCAGGGCGGCACCTGCAACGAAACCGACCGCTCCGCTCAGGTCTGCGTCCACCTGGCCATGGCCACCCATCCCACCCAGATTCTGGCAAAGCCCGGCATGGGAGTGGACGAGGGTTACATGATTGTCTACAACGAAATGCAGAGAATTCTGGCCGTCGCAAGGGCCAAAAAGCTGATATAACCAGCCGGGGATTTCCCCGAATACACACTTGGGACGGGAAGACACCGCCACAAGGAAAGGAAGGATCAATGGATGAAAGAGGAGTTTCGGATTCTTTCCACCACCGCCATTTTGGGATACGGTTTTCCGGTGGCCTCCTTTGAAGAGGGGATGAAGCGCAATCCCCACCTCATCGCCGTGGATGCGGGCTCCACCGACCCCGGCCCCTACTATCTGGGAGCCGGCGTCTCCTTCACCAACCGGGACGCCGTCAAGCGGGATTTGGAGCTGATGATTAAGGCCGGTGTGGAGCGGGGAATTCCCGTGGTCATCGGCACCGCCGGCGGCAGCGGCGGCGAGCCGCATCTCCAATGGAACAAAGAGATTATCGAAGAAATCGCCAGAGAGCAGAACCTGCACTTTAAGCTGGCACTCATTCACGCGGAAATCTCCCGCGAAGAAGTGAAAAAAGCGCTCAAGGAAGGGCGGATACACGCGCTGGAGCCGGGAGTGGACGGGACAGGCCTGACCGAAGAGGACATCGATGCCACCAGCCGCATTGTGGCCCAAATGGGCATTGACCCCTTTATTGCCGCCTTTCAGGGCGGCGCCCAGGTGATTTTGGCAGGCAGAGCCTACGACCCTGCCGTCTTCTCCGCCTTGGCGGTGGCTCAGGGTTACGACATGGGCCTTGCCACCCATCTGGGCAAGATTTTGGAATGCGCCGCCATCTGCGCCACTCCCGGCAGCGGCTCCGACTGCATGTTCGGCTACATCGGGGATGATTACTTCCGCGTGGAGCCGCTGAGCCCTCAGCGCAAATGCACCACCGTATCGGTGGCCGCCCATACCCTATATGAAAAGACCAACCCCTATATCCTGCCCGGCCCCGGCGGCCATCTGGATTTGACTGGCACCAGCCTTGAGCAGGACACCGAAACCACCGTCAAGGTGCGGGGCAGCAAGTTTATCCCCGGCAAACAGTACGCCCTTAAGCTGGAAGGCGCCAAGCGGATTGGCTTCCGCACCGTATCCATCGCCGGCACCCGAGACCCCGTGATGATGAGCCAAATCGACAACATCATCCAGGGCGTCAAGGAGCGGGTGGCCGACAACTTCTCCGGCAAAAACTGGAATTACTACCTCAACTTTATCGTCTACGGCCGGGACGGCGTCATGGGCAGCCTGGAGCCTTTGCGAAACCAGCCCAAATCCCATGAGTTCGGCATTGTCATCGAAGCGGTGGCGGATACCCAGGAGCAGGCGGACGCCATCTGCGCCTCCGCCCGGTCCACCATGCTGCACTACGGCTACCATGGCCGCCGGGCCACTGCCGGCAACCTGGCCTTCCCCTACAGCCCCAGCGACTTCCACTGCGGAGAAGTCTACGTCTTTTCCGTTTACCACCTGATGGACGTGGAGGACCCTGCTGCCCCCTTCGCCATCGACTACATCCAGCTTTAAGGAGGCGCTCGTATGAAAACCAAACTCACCGATTTGGCCAGCGTCATCCGCTCCAAAAACTCCGGGCCCTACGAGCTGACCATGGACATCATCTTCAACGATTTCGACGGCTTTGAGAAGGTTCGCAAGGCCAAGGTCATCAACGAAGAACTGGTCTGCAAGCTCTACAACATCGCCCCTAAGGATATTGTGGGAATTGTGGAGTTTGAGCCCGCCAAGGCTATTAAAATCACCATCCGTCGCCCCCTTTGCTCGGGCAATCTGGGCGAAACCGACGTGTACGGCGCGCAGCAGCACGCCCCTTTGTTGGATTTGGAAGTAGACTTGTAAAGTCCCCTTTCGAGAGATTTGTAAAGCAGCCCCTTTCAAAATCTCCGCAAGACGCGCAGTGTAACTGCGCGTCTTTTTTAATTTTTTTGCAACAATTTTTTAAAATTTTTGCACCCTTAATGTGGATATCTGTAAGACCGTGCAATCTGCAACAAGGGGTATGGCAATGGAACGGGAAAACTATTATCTCATGCTGGAGCTGCCCATCGACCCGCCCACCGAGGACCCGGGAGAAATCCGCTCCGCCATTCAGCGCAAAAAGCAGGAGTGGACCCGCTGGCAGGACCATCCCGGCAAACGGGCGCTGGGCCTTGCCAATTTGGCCGCCCTGCCCGACATCGAGCAGGTGATGTTCGACCCAATCGCCCGCAAAAGCGAAGCCCGCAAGGCGCTGGAACTGCGGGATGAAATGCTGCGGCGTATGGAGGCCGAGCTGCGGATTTTGGAGGGGAAAGGGCATCTGCTTCCCCGGGAAGTGTCCGCGCTGGCCATGAAATATAGAGTTTACGGCGTCAACCAGAAAGCCATTCACGAACTGGCGCAGGTGCCGATTTCGGAGGAGCCCCCCGTCCCCAAAGAACCGGAACAGCCGGGGGAGGTGCTGGACCGCCTTACCGCCAAAACCATTGCGAGGAACTTAAGTATTTTGGGGGAATCCGACCTGTACGCCTTTTTGGGGGAGCCCCCTTATTCCTCCATTAAAAAGCTGCGGACAGCCGCCGAGCAAAAGCGCCGCTCCGCCGCATCGGAGGGGAAAACCGCCGCATCGGTGGCAACTCAGGAACTGGCTGGCATCTGCCTGCGCATCTTTGAAAATTTTGACTCCAAACAGCTCTACGACCGCTACCTTCGCATTTCCACCCATCCCGCCCTGGGGGAGATGATTGACGAGGAGTTTGTGCGGTCCCGCTACATCAGCCCGGTGGCCATGATGCGGCTGGTCAACTACGCGGTGGAGGCCTGCGGCTTACGGGTGCTGGAGGCGGAAGATTACATTCGCCGGTACTGCGCCGCCTATCAAATTCCGGTGGATATGGAAAAGCCCCTGATTACCTGTCCCGCCTGTGAGCAGCAGGTGGGGCGGGACAGCGTGGTTTGCCCCAACTGCGCCGCCCCCTTGAAAGGCAACTGCCCCGCCTGCGGCATCCCCTTTGAGGAGGGTCCAGCCGCCTGCGCCGCCTGCGGCTTTTTATTGAAGGATATGGTCAAGGCCCTGCCTTACCTGGAGAACGCTCAGGTCGCCATCCTCGACCGCAGCTGGAGCGCCGCCCTGCGTAGCCTTGCCCATGTGGAGCAGTACTGGCCCGGCCACCCGGAAATCGGGCCTTTGAAAGCCCGTGCCAAACAGCTGGAGGAGCGGTACGCCTGGTATGTGGACCAGCTCAACGACTGCATCGGCAAAAACCAGTACTACGCCGCGCTGGACCTTATTGACCGGGCAAAGGAGGAGCGGTTTGCCCTGCCCGACGCCATCGTCCGGCAAGTACAGAAAGTCATTGAAGATTTGGAGCAGCAGCTCTCGGTCCTCACCGCCCAGCCCACTCCCGACATCGACAGGCTGATGGAGCTTTCCGGCTCGGTGGCGGACAGCCTGGAGCTGACCCGTCTGCTCAACCGCTATCCTCCTCTGGCGCCCAACCATCTGGAAGCATCCCTGCAGGGAAGGCTGGTGCATCTGGGGTGGACCACCAGCGATTCTCCCGGCAAAGCCGATTATGTGCTGGTCCGCAAAGAGGGCAGCGTCCCCTACACTGCCTTTGACGGCGACGTACTCTACCAGGGGCCGGCCACCTCCTTTGTGGACAGGCAGGCCCCCGCCCTCAAGGAGATTTACTACCGGGTGTTTGCCCGCCGGGGCAACGTCTTTTCTCCCGGCGGCGCCCATTGCGGGCCCATTCTCATCATCCCCGAACTGGAGGATTTGCGCATCCTCCCCGCCGACCAGGCGGCCCAGATTTTCTGGAAGGTCAACCCGGACTTGCGGGAAGTGCGCATCTGGCGGAAATTGGGGGGAGAGCGCCCCGCCGGCCCCGGGGAAGGGGTTTTCCTTCAGACCAGCCGCATCGACGGCTACATGGACACCAAAATCAAAAACGACGTGGACTACTGGTACTATCTGGTGGCGGTTTACTCGGTGGACGGCCGGGAGGTAACTTCCAAAGGGGTTTGCGCCACCGTTACCCCCCACCGGATTCTGGCGCCGGTGGAGCAGCTTACCGTTGCCAAATCCAGTCACGGAGAAAACGAGTTTGTGGTCAACTGGGGCGGCGGCGATTACCCGGATTTGCTGCTGCTGGCAAGCCCCAAAAAGCCGACCTTTGAAGCGGGGGACATCTTCCCGGTGGAGGAGTTGCTGGGCCAGTACCGCAACCTTTCCCTGCATGCCCGCACCGTCGATTCCGGGCGGTTCCGCCACAACTTTGTGGGCAGCGTTTACATCTTTGCCGCCATTCCCTTTGGCAAATTTGCCGCCGTAGGGGAGCCCCGGCGCCTGACCAACCTGCCGGAAGTGCGGCAGCTGGCCGCAGGTCTTGTGGGGGAGGATTTGTGCCTGAATATGCGCTGGCCCATGGGCCTTACCCAGATTGCCATCACCTGGCGGACCGACCACTACCCCAAATCCATGGAGGAGCCGGGCACCCATCTGCTACGGGTCACCAAAGAGCAGTACGACTACGACGCCGGCGTCATCCTGCGGGGAATGGGGACGGGATGCTATTACTTCAAGGTTTATTCCCTCTTTACCGACGCCGACGGCGCCGTCCTTTCCTCCGAAGGGGTCACCCTGACTTATAAGAACCTGCCCCGGAAGGAGATTTCCTACCGCTTTGCCTATCGGCGGAAGATGCTCACGGGCAAAGCAGAGCTTACGCTGACGGTTTCCGGGCAGGAGCCCTTTACGCTGCCCCCGGCGGCGGTGCTGCTCCAGACGGGGCGGCTGCCCCTTTCCCGCTCCGACGGGGAAGTGCTCTTCAAGCTGGACCAGGAAACCCGGGTGGATGGAGAGGTTCTCATCCAGTACGAAATCGACCAGCTGCCCGCCAACGCCTACCTGCGCCTTTTCTTTTCGGAGGACGCGCCCTACCAGCGTTTTCGCCTTATGGCAACCTCCCAGCTCAAGCTGACTTAACCTATTGCTATCAGCCATCCTTAGGAGCGTGATTTGGATATGAAGCTTTGTCCCAAATGCTTTGCTTCGGTGGAGGAGGCGGGCTATGCCTGCAGCGCCCCCCACTGCAGCCGGGCAGGAATTCCCGTACCCTCCGCCGCAGGGCAGGAGGAAGCGCCCCTATGCCCTGCCTGTCAATCTCGGATGACGGTAAAAGTCTGTCTGGAGTGCGGGTTTGAATTGGACCCCGACGCGCTGCAGCGGGGCCTGCTCTGCTTTTCTCTGGTGGGGAACCAGGGAGTGGGGAAAAGCAACTTCCTGGGGGTGCTGATACGGGAGCTGGCGGGGGAGTTTTGCCGGGTGTATGGCGCCACCCTTTACCCCACCGGGGGAGACCGCACCATGGACCGGTACCAGCGCATCTACTCCCGGCCCTTGTACGATTTGGGGGTCTGCGTGCCCCCCACCGAGCGGGAAGACGTGGACCCGCTGACCTATACGCTGCTGTTTTCCGGCAACGGGGCGGCGGAGCACACCTGCTCCCTGGCGTTTTACGATTCCTTTGGAAAAAACTTCGAAAGCGAAGCCAACATGGCATTATATAACCGCAGCATCTACCATTCGGCGGGAATTTTGCTGCTGGTGGACCCGGCCCAGTTCCCCGCCATTCGGGAACAGCGCAGCGCCAGGGGCCTGCCCCTGACGCCGGGGGACCCCCAGGAGCTGCTGCTGCGCACCATTCACCTACTGCGGGCGGGGCTTGGCCTTGCCAGCGTGGAGCAAAAAATTCCGGTGCCGCTGGCCGTCTGCGTCACCAAGATGGACACCCTATTCCACCAGTTGGACCCCGCCAGCTTTGTGCGGGACCCCTCCCGCAGTTTGCGCCAGCCCGCCCTTAGCGAAGCCGACCTTTCCTCCTGCAGTATGGAGATGGAAAGCCTGCTGGAAGTGTGGGGGGCCGGAGAGTTGTTGCGGCATGTCAAAAGTCAGTTCCAGGACTGGTGCTTCTTTGGACTCAGCGCTCTGGGCAATTCCCCCGGAGAGCAGGGGGAAATCCCCCGCATCTCGCCCCACCGGGTGCTGGACCCTTTGTTGTGGCTGCTTTGGCGCAACCAAATTCTCAAGGCGGAATAAACGCAAAAAAGCCCGGAGCCATTTGGTTCCGGACTTTTTCATACTGGAACAAGGCGCAAAAAAGCGGCCTTCACATCTTTTGCAAATGCCGCTTGATTGGCTGTATTGTTCGGTCACTGCGCTTACAGGGCCGCGGGGATTTCCAGATTCGGGGTTTCCACCCGCTTGATGTCCGCTCCCAGGGCACGGAACTTGTCCACCACGTCTTCGTATCCCCGTTCAATGTGGTAGATGTCCTCGATTTCGGTGGTGCCTTTGGCGGTGAGGGCGGCAATCATCAAGGCGGCTCCCGCCCGCAAATCGGTGGCCTTCACCGGCGCTCCCGTCAGGGTTTCCACCCCCTGCACCACGGCCACTTTGCCGTCCACCTGAATGTTGGCCCCCATCCGGGCAAGCTCGTCCACATAGCGGAAGCGGTTGTCCCACACGCCCTCGGTGACGACGCTGGTGCCTTTGGCCAAAGTGAGCATGGCGGTAAACTGAGGCTGCATGTCGGTGGGGAAGCCGGGGTGGGGCATGGTCTTGATGGTGGTGGCGGACAGAGGACCTCTGCGGCGGATGCGGATGCTCTCGTCAAACTCCTCCACCTCCACCCCCGTCTGGATGAGCTTGTTGGTGATGGACTCCATGTGTTTGGGGATGACGTTTTTCACCAACACATCCCCGCCGGTGGCGGCGGCGGCAATCATATAGGTGCCAGCTTCGATTTGGTCGGGGATAATGGTGTAGTCGGCTCCCCGCATGATATCCACACCGTGGATTTTAATGACGTCGGTGCCGGCGCCCCGGACATCGGCCCCCATGGTGTTGAGGAAGTTGGCCAGGTCCACAATATGGGGCTCCTTGGCGGCGTTTTCCAATATGGTCAGCCCTTTTGCCCGCACGGCGGCCAGCATCACGTTAATGGTGGCGCCCACGCTCACCACGTCAAAGTAGATGTGGGAGCCCATCAAATGCTTTTCCACTTTGGCGTTGATCATGCCGTGGTCGATGCTGACGGTGGCGCCCAACGCTTCAAAGCCCTTGATGTGCTGGTCGATGGGGCGGACGCCAAAGTGGCAGCCTCCCGGCATGGAAACGCTGGCTCTGCCGCAGCGGCCAATCAAAGCGCCAAGGTAGTAGTAGGAAGCGCGCAGGTAGCGGGCCAGGTCGTAGGGAACGGTTGGATTGTGAATGTGGGTGGTGTCGATTTCCACCGTGGTTTTATCTAAAAAGCTGACGGACGCCCCCATGGACGAGAGCATCTTTAGCAGAATACTGACATCGCTAATGTTTGGGATGTTGCGAATAACACAACGCCCTTTGGCCAGAAGGGTGGCGGGAATCACCGCTACCACAGCATTTTTTGCCCCGCCAATGGAAACTTCTCCTGTCAGGCGGTTACCGCCCTGTATGACAAACTTTTCCAACCAAATTAACTTCCTTTGCTGTTTGGTGTCGTGCGCAAGAATTCAGGGCTCTTTCCTTCCTGAATTTTACATCGCTGGTGAAAGAACCCTGAATCGACCTGTCTGGGTTTATTATAACACAAATCCTGTAAAATAAAAGTACGAAAAGATTGCAAGATAGTTTTTGTTTGATAAAAGAATGGGCTATTTTCGGGCAAAACATACAACTTGGGAAAAATCCTTGTTCTGCCTCTCGAAAGGCCCAAATCCCCAGGTGATTTTGGAAGCCTGCTGGGGCGACAAATCATACCATAATTCTCTTATTTGTGCTATAATCGAAAAAGAATGCACCGGCGGCTGTCGTTGAGAAAGGCAGCGCCGTTGGGAGGAAGTTATGACCAAAAAGGAAAAGGCGGCCGCCCTGGTGGCGGCTTTGGAACAGGAATATCCCGACGCTATCTGCTCGCTGGATTACGAGCAGCCCTATCAGTTGTTGATTTCGGTGCGGCTGGCCGCCCAATGCACCGACGCCAGGGTCAATCAGGTCACCCCCATTTTGTTCAAGGCCTACCCGACTTTGGAATCGCTAGCCGAGGCCAATGTGGCGGACGTTGCGGAAATTGTCCGTCCCTGCGGGTTGGGGAACACCAAGGCCCAGGACATTGTGGCCATGTGTCAAATGCTGCTGACCCAATACGGCGGGGTGGTGCCGGACACCATGGAGGAGCTACTCAAGCTTCCCGGGGTGGGGCGCAAAACCGCCAACCTCATTTTGGGGGATGTGTACGGAAAACCGGCGGTGGTGTGCGACACCCACTGCATCCGCATCACCAATTTGATGGGGCTCACCACTTCCAAAAACCCCCTGCAGGTGGAAAAGCAGCTGCGGGCCATTTTGGACCCGGAAAAATCCAACGACTTTTGCCACCGGCTGGTGCTCCACGGCAGGGCGGTCTGCAAGGCGCGGAACCCCCAGTGCCATATCTGCTGCTGCAACCAGCTCTGTTCCTATGGGAAAAAGGCGGTTTCCGCTTCCAAATAGCAAAACCCGGTATGCTTGTCATACCGGGTTTTCTTATCATTCCGTTTGCGGGGTACGCCGCTTTGGCAACAGGCTTGCCGTCATGCGAAGGAAAAACATCAGATTGCCAAAGTTGCAACCCAAAATTAAAGCCAAAATGCCGATTTCGTACCAGACCCAGTGGGGAGGCTCCGACAATCCCACCCAGCACTGCAGCAGCAGCAAAGTCAAATTGAGGGCAATCCGCAGCGGCTGCATGGCGATGGCCATATACCGGCGGGAATCCACCGCTCGGATTAAAAACACCACAAAGAAGCTGGCGAAGGTGGCAAAGGCGGCTCCGTTGGCCCCAAATTTGGGAATCAGCAGCCAGTTGAGGAGGATGTTGAGCATCGCTCCGACAAAGGTGGTGACGGTCACCATCGCGTTCTTTTTGGCGGTGTTGTAAACCGTCCCCAAAAAGGTGACCAGGCAGGAAAAGCTCACCGCCAAAATCAAAAAGGGAACATAGCGCCAGGACTCGTAAAAATCTTTCGCCACCAAAATCCGGGTGATGGGTTTGATGAGGAGCAAAATCCCCGAGGCGGCCGAAAACACCAAGGTGTAGTAGCAGCGAAAAACGGTGGAGAAGAACCTGGCGCTTTCTTTTTTATCCTTTTCCCCAAAGGCGGAAAGCTGCCAGGCCTGGATGAAAATGGCGGACACCAACGTAATCATCATGGGGATTTTGTAGGCCACGTTGTAAAGGCCGTTGACATCCAGCCCCACCATGTAGGTGACAAAGTACCGGTCGGAAAGATTGGTAATCCACCAGAAGATGGCGGTGGGCACCAGGGGAATGCTGTAAGCCAGCATCTCCCTGGTCACCGAGGGCTTAAACCTCCCCGGCTGGAAGAAGCGGTACAGCCGCAGCAGCAAAATCAGCAGCAGGGCGGAGCATCCGTCGGCGATGACGGTGGCAAGGCCGTCCCCCACCACTCCCATTTTAGCGCCTGCGATAAACGCCACCTTGAGAGTGATGGTCAAAGCGGTGGTGAAGATGCCGTCCAGGGCGAACAGGCGGACAAATCCCCCCGAGCGGACAAAGTGGGTGACCACCGAACGCATGGCGGAGGTGAACACATAGGCGTAAATAAGGGGCAGGTATCCGGAAATCAGCTCCACGCGCCGCAGCAAAGGCCTGAAGCAAAAGAGCAGCAGATAACCCGCCAGCACCGTCAGCAAAGCGGTGGTAAAGACGTCTCGTCGCCGGACTCCCTTTTCCAACCCGAATCGTATCACCGCTTCGTGAACGCACAGGGAGATGATGGGGACAATGAGGTTGCAGGTTCCGGAAATAATATCCACCATGCCGTAGGCTTCCGTGGTGAGATACCGGGTGTAGATGGGCATTAATAGGACAACCAGCATCTTGGAGCCAAAGGTGGAAAGTCCGAACAGGAGGGTATTGGAAATCAGGCTCTTGTAGCGCCCTGTCTGCTCCTGTGCCACGATTCCCCTCCTTTTCTGCAGAAAATCGGGCGGCCGAAACCGCCCCTATTGTCACGCTGCGCAGTATGATCACTTGCTTAGAAAAACTGCCTGCCCTCCCGTTTGCCAAAGGGGAGGGCGACGTCAAAGGTTTTAAGTCCGGGCAATTTCCTCGGCTTTTTCGCCGTAGAGATACCGGCTGAAAGCCTCGCCGTCCAGCGCCACCTGGGTTTGCTGGCCATCCGACATGCGCTTGATGGTGACCACGCCCTGCTGCAGCTCGTTGGAACCGATGATGCAGGAATGGGCGGCGTTTTGCTTGTCGGCATAGCGCATCTGGGCCTTCACCGAACGGCCCACGGTGTCGCAGAGGACGGTAAAGCCCTCCCGCCGCAGGTGGGTGGCCAGGGTGAGGGCCTTGACGTTTTCGTCTTCTCCCATGCTGCCGATGTAGAGGTCGCAGCCCGGCAGGGGAGGGAACTCGCAGCCGGAGTTTTCCATCACCAGCAGCAGCCGGTCCAAACCCATGCCAAAGCCCAAAGCGGGAGTGGGCGGGCCGCCCAGCTCCTCCACCAAACCGTCGTAGCGGCCGCCGCCGCAGACGGTGGCCTGGGCACCGATTTTATCAGAAACAAATTCAAATACCGTTTTGGTGTAGTAGTCCAGTCCCCGGACGATAAAGGGGTTAACCCGGTAGTTGAGCCCCATGCTGTCCAACCGCTTTTTCAGGCCGGCAAAGTGGTCTGCGCACTCGTCGCAAAGGTAGTCGATGGACTTGGGGGCGTCGGCCGCCAGGGCCTTGCAGCCCTCCTCCTTGCAGTCCAGCAGCCGCAGGGGATTGCGCTCCAGCCGCTCCAGACAGGTTTTGCAGAGCTTGTCCTTTTGGCTCTCAAAGTACGCCTTCAGCGCCTGTTGATAGGCAGGCCGGCATTTGGGGCAGCCGATGGAGTTAATTTCCAGCGAGATTTCCGAAAGTCCCAGGCGGGTGAGAATATCGTAGGCCACCCCGATGACTTCGGCGTCGGCGGTGGGCAGGGAATTGCCGAAGCACTCGATGCCGAACTGGGTAAATTCCCGGTACCGCCCCGCCTGAGGATTGTCGTGGCGGAAACAGCTGACAATATAGCAAAGCTTGAGGGGCAGGGTGTCGGACAGCATGCTGTTTTCCAGCACGGCGCGAACGGTGCCTGCCGTTCCTTCGGGGCGGAGGGTGATGGACTCCCGCCCCTTTTCAAAGGTGTACATCTCCTTTTGCACCACGTCGGTGGTCTCTCCCACCGAGCGGGTGAACAGCTCGGTTTTTTCAATGGTGGGAATGCGAATCTGCCGGATGCCGTAGGTGGCAGCGGTTTCCAGAGCCACCCGCTCCACATAGCGCCATTTTTCACTTTGACCGGGCAGAATATCCCGGGTCCCCCGGATGGAGCGGTATTTGAGTGACATGGTATCAGTCCTTTATCGTTAATTTTCCTGTGTCGTCAGGGACGGGGAATGTACTTAATAATGGTGTTGATGTAGTTGTCGTCAAAGGAAACGGCGGTGACGTCGTCGTAATCCACCACGTCCAGTTCGTCGTCCCATTTTCCGGTGGCGTCAAAGTACCAGAAGGTAAACTCGTCCTCCCGGACGTCCATCAGCTTGCCCACCAGAAAATCGTCTTCGGCACCGCACTCGATGATGCAGTAATCGAACCGGCCCTTAAGGGAAAGAAGCACCGTCCTCCAGCTGGTCAAGTCCACAAAAGTGGGGGTTTTGAGCTTCTCATAAACCCCTTCCGCGGCGATGATTCGCTCGAAGAACTCCTCGCTGCCGTCCCGTATCACGTCGTAGATGTCGTCCAGGCAGATGACCCGGTAGCCGTCGGGTTGAAAATCGTAAAACACATGAACCAGCAACAAATCGTCGGAGCGGTCGATGGGAATACAGAGCAGCTCCGGCTCAAGCACTTCTGTCCGCTCGATGGTCAGCACTTTTTGGGCAGCGATGGCATCATCGATCAGGTCCAGCATCTCGGAAAAATCCATACAGCGCCTCCTTGGAATATGCAATGGTTATTTTATCACATTCCACACGGTTTTACAAGAAATTAGGCCGGACTGCGGCAGGAGATATGCCGCCCTGTGGATTCCGATAAAAGCCGCTCCGGAACCTTCCGAAGCGGCTTTGGGGTGATCGGTTGTATAGGTCTTACACCTTTTGGAAGGCCTGCTCCACGTCGGCGAGGATGTCATCCACGTTTTCCAGTCCCACCGAGAAGCGGATGAGTCCGGGGTTGACGCCGGCGGCCACCAGTTGCTCTTCCGAAAGCTGGCGGTGGGTGGCGCTGGCGGGATGCAGCACGCAGGTGCGGATATCCGCTACGTGGACTTCGTTGGAGCAGAGTTTGAGGCTATCCATAAAGCGGACGGCGGCTTCTTTTCCGCCCCTGATAGTAAAGGAGATGACGCCGCTGGAGCGCCCGCCCAGATACTTCTGGCAGAGCCCATGGTACTTGTCGGTTTTCAGCCCTGGGTAGGTGACGCTTTCCACCTTGGGATGGGCGGCAAAGTATTCCGCCACCTTCAGGGCGTTTTCGCAGTAGCGGTCCATCCGCACGGCGAGGGTGTCCAGGCCCAGGTTGAGCAGGAAGGCGGAGTGGGCGGCGGGGTAGCAGCCGAAGTCCCGCATCAGCTGCATTCTGGCCTTGAGGATATAGGCCATCTTCCCGTAGGTGCCGGTGTAGGAAATGCCGTGGTAGCTGGGGTCCGGCTCGGTGAATTGGGGGAAGTTGCCGTTGGTCCAGTCAAAGTTGCCGCTGTCCACAATGACTCCGCCCACCTGCACCGCGTGGCCGTCCATGTACTTGCTGGTGGAGTGGATGACGATGTCGGCGCCGTACTCGATGGGGCGGCAGAGAATGGGGGTGGCAAAGGTGTTGTCCACAATGAGGGGCACGCCGTGGGCGTGGGCGATGTCCGCCATCCGGCGGATGTCCAGCACCGTCAGGGCGGGGTTTGCCAGGGTTTCGCCAAACACCGCCTTGGTGTTGGGCTTAAAGGCAGCGTGAATTTCCTCGTCGGTGGCGTCGGCGCCGATAAAGATGCACTCAATCCCCAGCTTTTTCAGAGTGAAGGCAAAGAGGTTGACGGTGCCGCCGTAGATGCTGGCGGTGCTGATAAAGCTGTCCCCCGCGTTGCACAGGTTGAGGATGGAAAGCAGGGAAGCCGCCTGTCCGGAAGAGGTGCACATGGCACCGATGCCGCCTTCCAAATCCGCGATTTTCTGCTCCACCGCCATGACGGTAGGGTTGGCAAATCGGGAATAGATGAGCGCTTTGGTGGGGTCGTCAAAGACGGCGCCAATCTCCTCAGTGGAATCGAAGAGATAGGTGGTGCTCTGAACAATGGGCATCACCCGAGGCTCGGAGTTCTTGGGAGTATACCCGGAATGAATGCACTTGGTTTCCAACTTCATACGATCATGTGCCCTCCTCTAATGGCGGCTTTGGCCGCCTTTTTGTCGTCCTTTTTCTCAACGCCGTGAAAAGGCAGGCAGCGGGATAGCACGCTTCCGCACTGCCTGCAAAGGGGCAATGCCCCCAATCACGCTATTTAATCGTCAAAGTGCTTATCTCTTCTGGCTATGATTTGCTCCAGTTCCCCAAAGGTTTCGATCACTCTGCCCACAATGCCGTAATCCACCGCTTCGTAGGCGCTCATCCAGAAATTGCGGTCGGTGTCCTTTTCCACCTTTTCCAGGGGCTGGCCGGTGGCCTTGGAAATCAACGCGTTGATGCGGTCCCGGATTTTCAGCAGCTCGTTGGCCTCGATTTCGATGTCCACGCTCTGGCCCCGGACGCCGCCCAGAGGCTGGTGAATCATATACCGGGTGTTGGGCAGGGACAGGCGCTTATCCTTGTCGGCGGCAAGGTAGATGCTCACTCCGGCGCTGGCCACCCAGCCGGTGCCGATGATGTAGACGTCGGGTTTGATGAACTTAATCATGTCGTGGATGGTGTCCCCCGACTCCACATGGCCGCCCTGGCTGTTGATGAACAGTTTGATGGGCTCGTCTCCCATCTCCTGCAGAATGAGCAGTTGGGCGCAGACCTTTTGAGCCAGTTCCTGGTTGATTTCGCCGCTAATCATGATGCTGCGGCTGTTGAGCAGCTTCCGGGTCAGCAGGTCCTGCTCCCGAACGCCTTCTCGCTGGTTGTCGTCCTCATAACAAAACATATTTCAATGTCCATTCCTTTCTGTGTTCTGTCGTCCAAAAACTTACGAAATCCGGCCATGGGCGCTACCGCCGGCCTCCAAAGCCGCCGGAACGACCGCCTCCGCCAAAGCCTCCGGAGCGACCTCCACCGCCAAACCCGCCGGAACGCCCGCCGAAACTACCTCCACCAAAGCTGCCGCCGGAACGGCCGCCAAAGCTGCCGCCCGAACGCCCCGACGAGCCGCCAAAAAAGCCGCCTGCTGAGGAACGCCCGGCGCCGGACCCTCGGGTGGAACCGCCGCCGCCAAAGACGGAGCCTCCAAAGCTGCCGGAAGAGCCGCTAAACCCGCCGGGCCGACTGCCGGAGCCGCCGGAAGGTCTGCCACCGCCGAAACCGCCGGGACCGCCAAAAGGCGGGCGGGGTCGCCTGGGAGGAGGCGGAGGAGGCGGGGGCCTGTAAAACATCGAACGGGGAGGATACCGCCAGTGACGGGGCCTCCAAAAGAAAAACCGATGATACCACAGGGGCGTGTAAAGCGGCATGGTGTAATACCGGGTACGGGAGCGGGCGATTGCCCAGAACAGCGCAATCAAAAGAAACAGCATCACCAGGATTACCACAAATCCGAGGAAGGCATCGCCCGCGGAATAGTCGTCCTCATATTCCGGGTAGTAGTCCTGTTGCGTTTGGTTGGGTTGAGCGGGAGCGGTGCTTTGCTGGGTTCTGGGGGGAGTGTAGGTGGCCAGCATAGGCAGCATGGCGTTGAGTCCCGCCAAAGCCGCCTTGTCGTAATCCACCTGGTCAAAGAGGGGAGGCTCGATGGCATCCTGCACGGGGGTGGCAAGCAGATGGCTACTTGCCACGTAGCCGGGCAGAATATAGTAATTGTCCCGGCCGGGGGAGGGGCCGATGTAAAAAATCATCAGCACCGAGGTTTCTTCCAGGGCGTACTGGGAGAAAATCTCCTCCGCCATTTTTTCCATATCCCGGTCTTCCCGGGTGGTGACCAGATAAACCCCAGTTTGATTTTTGGCATATTGAGTCTGGTTTAGACGGTTGTATTCCTCAATGGTTTGGGAAGAAAGGACTCCTGCTTCGTCCAGCACAAAGAGATGGTCGGTGGGCACTTCGCTTTCCAGGGGCCACTGGCCTCCCAGGCGCTGCACCACCGCCCCGTAAATGGACAAAGCGCCGCCGCCATAATCTTCAATCTGGAAGTATGGCTCCAGGTACTCTCCCAACAGCTGGGCAACATCTCCAGAAGGGAGGGTGCCTTCCAGCCCCTTTCCCACAATGAGCTGGTAGTCCTGATCCCCGATGGAAAGGAGAATCAGCACCCCGTTGTTCTTTTCCTTGCTGCCAATCTTCCAACTGTTAAAGAGGTCGGTGGCGAACTGGTGAATGTCCTCGGTGCCGACAAAGTCCACGGTGGCCACCACCACCTGGGCGCCATTTTGGGCCTCCAGCTTGGCACCGTATTCGTTGATGATGCTTTCCTGCTGGTCGGAGATAACTTCCGCCAAGTCGTTGACATAAAACCGCTCAGAAGGCGCGGGAAGGTTGACCGCCGCTGCCGCAGGCAGCGCAAGGCCGGCCAACAAAAGCACCGCCAGCAAAAAGGCGGTCAGGGAGCGGATGGGGGATGTGTTAAACTGTTTCATTCATACAGCTCCAAAGGGCGCACCCCGGTGAGGGGTCCGAAGATATTGGATGGGAACTCGCTCAGCACCCGGTTGAACCGGGCGGCCGCCGGATTGTAGTCGTTGGCGTCCAACAACCCGAGGGTGTTGGCCAGGTTGACCAGCGTTTTTTGCAGCAGGGTTCTGTCCTGTTGGTTTAAATCCATGGCTTCCAGGGTGGCGGCCAGAAGCCTTGCGGCAGTTGTCAGCTCCTGGGCTGCCCGGAAGCTTTCCTTCGGGGTGGTGGCGTCCAGAAGTTTCACCCGCCGGTCTAAAACGGCAAGGATAGCCTCGTCGTTTTCCGGCATGTAGTTCCTGGCCAGCACCACCAAATTGTAGCTTTGGGCGGCAAGCTCCCGCAAATCGTGGGAAATACCTATGCCGCTGCCGTCGCCGCCCAACAAAAACACGTCTTCGGTCTGGCGGCGCAGCTGCCGCAGGCTGGTACCCGCCCCCACCAGGCAGGAGCAGGCAATCATCAGCAGACAAAGCAGCAGCGCCACTGGCTTGTTGCGCAATATTTCCATAGCTATCCTCTACCAATCGAATGGCCGTTATGCCTTTGTACCGCGGGTGGTGTCCCGCACCTCCAGCAGCTTGGCTTTGAGCTGTTCCTCGATGCGGGAAAGCTCGGCTTCGGCGGCCTGGCGCTTGGCCCGGCCTTCCTGCTGAATCTTCAGCACCTCGTCCAGGGTCTGAATCAAAGATTCGTTGGTGTGCTTGAGGGTTTCGATGTCCACAATGCCCCGCTCGCTTTCCCGGGCGGCTTCGACGGTGCTGGTCTTGAGGGTGTCGGCATTTTTCCGCAGCAGTTGGTTGGTGATGTCGGTCACCGCCCGCTGGGCTTCGATGGCGCTCTTGGAGTGGGCAAGGCCCAAAGCCAGCACCATCTGGTTCTTCCACAGAGGGATGGTGTTGACCAGGGAAGACTGAATCTTTTCCACCATCATGGAGTTGTTGGACTGCACCAGCCGAATTTGAGGCCCCATCTGGATGCAGATGTTCCGGGTCAGCTCCAAATCGTGGAGTTTTTTCTCAAAGCGGTTGCACATATCCGCCAGGTAGTTGGCGGCCTGGGCGTCCTGGGGAAGTCCCGATTGCTTTGCCTTTTCCTGCAAAGCCGGCAGCTCGGTGGAAAGCACCTGCTCCAGCCTTTGCTTGCCTGCCAGGATATACATGGTCAGCTCTTTGTAGTAGGCCAGGTTCATCTCGTACATTTTGTCCAGCATGGCCACGTCTTTGAGGAGGGTGATTTTGTGGTTCTCCAACACCTCGCAGATTTTGTCCACGTTTTTTTCCACGCTGTTGTACTTGACCTTCATCTGGCCGATGGAATCCCCGGCTTTTTTAAACAGGCCAAGGATGCCCTTTTTCTCCTCCTGGGGGTTAAAGCCTTTCAGCTCGTTGACCAGGTCGGTGATAAGGTTTCCCACTTCGTCCAAATCCTTGGTGCGTACATTGGCCAGCGCCTGCTCCGAAAATTGGGAGATTTTCATCTGGGCGGCGCTGCCGTACTGCAGGATTTGATTGGAATCGGTCAGGTTAATTTTTTGGGCAAATTCCCGCACCACCGCCTTTTCCTGCTCCGTCAGGCTGGAATCGTCCAAAGGCTTGGGGGCGGGAGCCTGTGCCGGCACCTCGAGGGAAAGTTCGTGAGCCGCAGGCGCTTCGGGAATATCGGGGGTAAGGGTCAGGCTGGGAACGAATTCGTCTTGTGGCATGGCTGTTCCACCTTCCTGTTAATTTGTCATAGCCTTAGTATGCTCATTTTCGGATGATTTGCTCGGACAAGGGCGCGTCCTGTTTTTTGACATAAATGTAGTAGACGGTATGTCCCCACGTACAGGGGGAATTGCTGCGCACCGTACGGGTGCGGAAACGAATCCCCGCATCGCGCAGGCGGATGCACCAGCGGAAAAATTCCTCGGGGGAAGAGCCGGAAAAAGCCTCCTGCCAGCGCCAAAGAAAAGGGGACACCACTTTTGGTTCACGGTTCAAGACTTGCTTTTCCACTTTGCTCTGCAGCATGAACAAATGCAACCTTTTCATTTTGCTCCCCGCATTATTTAAAGTCGTCATGGATTTTGCCCAAATCGTCGGAACGAAGCAGGCTTTCCATCACTTGTAATTCAACGGTGATGTTCAGCGCCTTATCCTGGAACAAAGCATCCAACTGTCGTCGAAATGCGTCCACCACAAATCCTATTTTCCCCTCCACCTGCGCCATGGCGTCGGTGATGTTCTTTCCCTTCACCGGCTGGCGGGAAAGCTCCTCGTAATGCTCCAGCAGTTCCACGGTGGTGGGCAGGGTATAGTTGAAGAACTGGCGCATCTGGCCGATGCTCTGAGGGCTTTTCCGCAACTGCTCCACAATCTGCTGGGTGATGGAGAGAATTTCCCTCACCGGGGCGTCCAGCTTGCCGTCGATGGAACGGTCCAGCCGACGCAGGTTGGCAAGATGCTCCTGAACTCCTTTGAGCAGTTCGTCCAGGGCGGCGTTACCGGTGGGCTGCTCCCACGCACCGGGCACTACCTTTTCCCGGATGACGATGTCGTCCGGCGCCCGCCATGCGACGGTAAAGTAGGCGATGAGGGATAAAATCGCCGCCAGCAGATAATCGGTGAAGTGAAGCAAGGGGAAGAAGATAGCGTACACCACCCACGCAAACCCCAGGGCGTAAATGGGAGCCGCCGATTTGCGGTGCTCCTCTTGCAAAACAACGTCTAAGGCCAGCTCCTCTCGGGGCGAGGCGGCTCCGCGGGCTTCATATACCAGCTCCCCGCGAATCAAGTCGGCGTACATCCGCTGCACCATGCCTTGCTGCTGCATTTCCCGGACATCCCGCACCAAAGAGGAAAGCCCCACCCCCATGCTCTGCGCTGCCTGAGCCAAAGGAATGCGGCCGCCGTGGTCAAAGAGGCTTTCCAGCAGGGGTGCTTTGGTTTTCAGACGGCGCAGCCTAAGCCCTTTGGCCAGCTTTGCCGCTCCCAGATAGAACAGCGCCGCTATCAGCAGCCGCGCCACCCATTGACCCGGCGAAAGGGGCAAGGGCTGGCTGCGCCAGGTTGCCAGCATCAGCAGGGAAAACAGGACGAGGGCAACCCCCGCTACGGTGTTGCCCGTTCCGCTTAATTTCATTTTTCGCTTTTCGGCTGCCGCCATAGCCGTTCCCCCAAGTTAAACAAAAAAGTCAAATATTTTTTTGAATCTAATCTTCAGTTTAGCAAACAGGGCGGAGGGAGTCAACAAACATTTCGTGAACGAACCGTGTACGAACGCTGTCTTTTCGCGGTTTTGCGTCAACCTTTCAAACCGTCCTCGTTTTGTAGGGATATTCCCCGACGCTACGGGCATATAGATGAAAACAGCACGCCGCTGTTATTCCTCCTCTTCCAGGGCGGCCCGGTACAGCTCCCCCTTTGGGTGACCGGTTCGGCGGGCCGCTTCCCGGGCTGCGGCGGACAGGGACATCCCCTCGCCGCAAAGCTGCTGCACCAGGGCAAGGGCTTCCTTTCGGGAAACCTGCGATTCCTTTTTGGGAGGCGCTCCCTCCACCACCAGCACAAATTCTCCCCGGGGCGGATGCTCCTCGTAATACGCCACCGCCTGGGCTAAGGTAGTGCGGTGGACCTCCTCGTACACCTTGGTCAGTTCCCGGCAGAGGGCGATTTTCCGGTCGCCCAGCACCCGCAGCAAGTCTTTTAAGGTAGAGGGCAGCTTGTGAGGCGCCTCATAAAACACCATGGTCCGCGGCTCCTCTTTGAGGGACGCCAAATGCTCCTCCCGACTGCCTTTTTTGACGCTCAAAAAGCCTTCGAAGGTAAAGCGCCCCACCGAAAGTCCCGAAAGGGCCAGAGCCGTCATGGCGGCAGTGGGGCCGGGTACCGATTGGACCGGGATGCCGTGCTCCGCGCAAAGGCGGACCAGCTCTTCTCCCGGGTCGGAAATGCAGGGCATGCCGGCGTCGCTGCACAAAGCGCAGCTTTCGCCGTTTTGCAGCCGCTCTAAAATTTGAGGCCCCCGCTGCCGCTGGTTGTGTTCGTGGTAGCTGACCAGCTCCTTCTTAATTCCGAAATGGGAGAGAAGCTTGAGGGTAACCCGGGTGTCCTCCGCCGCGATAAAGTCCACTTTCTCCAAGGTTTCCACCGCCCGGGGGCTGAAATCCCCCAAATTGCCGATGGGAGTCCCCACCAAATACAAGGTCCCGGCCATTGCACCCTTCCTTTCACCTGTCACATCCGTAACGTTTTTTCAAGCCCCTTTCAGAGGCCCATCAGCTCTTTGTATTCTTTATTTTCCCTGCCATCTTCCCGCAAAAGGAACGGCTTTTCCACCTGCAAAAAGGGCTTGGAGCCCAACCTGCCCTCGCAGAGCAAAAGCCAGGGCGCAGTGTCCGCCCGCTCCTGCACAAAGCGCAGCCTCTTGGGCTCGATGTGGTGGCGGCGCATGACCTCCAGCAGGTCGGGAAGCCGCTCCGGCAGCTGACAGACGCAAAAACGCCCTCCGTACCGCAGCAGTCGGGCCGCGGCGGCGCAAACCTCGTCCAACGTGCAGAAAGATTCATGGCGGGCAATTTGGTCGCTTTCCGACCGGCTGACGACGCCTGCGCCCATCCTCCGGTAAGGGGGATTGCAGGTGACCAGATGAAAGCCGCCGGGGGCAAAAGGCTCCGGCAGCTCGCTGGGATAACGCAAATCCCCCAGCGCCGGAAGAAAGGCCTTTTCCAGCCCCGAACGCCGGGCGGATTCCCTGGCTAAAAAGACAGCTTCTTCCTGAATGTCCAGCCCGGCCGCCCATTGGGGGGCCTGCTCCCGGTTGCGGAACCACAACAGGGGAATAATCCCGCAGCCGGTTCCCAAATCGCAGGCAACTTCGTGCCGGCGAGGAGCGGCAAAGCGGGAAAGGAGAAGGGCGTCGATTCCAAAGGTGTGGCGTTGGGAAACACAGCAGAACACGCCGCCTCCCAAATCCTCCACCCGGGCAATTTCATATAAGGACATTGTCATTCATCCCATGCAAAACATAATGGCCGAAAGCGCCGGCAATCCCGAAAATTGTGATTTATATGATCAGAACTTTATTTTTTTACCATCCTTATTATACTAAACCCCTTTTGCAATCACAAGAGCCGCCAACAAGCCACAAATTCTTGCCGGTTTATTCACAGAAAGGTCACAATATAACCTATCCTTTGCTTGAAATACCACCGGATTTGGGGTAAAATAGAATTAAACAGCGGCGGCTTCTTGGATGAATTTTTGGCTATTTTACCATATCAACTTTACCTCTACGGAAAGGAAGTCGGACATGTCCCTCGCACTGAACACTTCTTATTTGAGAGATTTTGTCTCTCCCGCCGAGCTGGAGGCCCTGGAACCCTATGTGGAAACAGCCCACCGGCTGCTTCACAGCCGCTCGGGGCAGGGCAGCGAATTTTTGGGCTGGCTGGAATTGGGACAAAACCGCTGTTTGGAAGAACTGGCCCGCATCCAGGCGGCGGCCAGACAAATTCAAAAGGACAGTCAGGTGCTGGTGGTCATCGGCATTGGCGGCAGCTATTTGGGAGCGCGGGCCGCTCTGGATTTTCTGCGCTCGCCCAACTACAACGCCCTGCCCAAAGACACTCCCGACATTCTCTTTGCGGGCAACACCTTAAGTCCTGACGCTTTGTACGAAACTTTAGAACTCTGCAAGGGGAAGGATATTTCCCTCAACGTGGTGTCCAAATCCGGCACCACCATAGAGCCTGCCCTGGCCTTCCGGGTGTTCCGGGACCTGGTGGAAAAGAAATACGGCAAGGAAGGCGCCCGGAAACGGATTTACTGCACCACCGACCGGGCAAAAGGCAACCTCAAGGCCTTAGCCGACCGGGAAGGCTACCAATGCTTTGTCATTCCCGACGACGTGGGCGGGCGCTACTCGGTCCTGACGCCGGTGGGGCTGCTTCCCATCGCCGTGGCGGGCTGCGATTTGCAGGCTTTGCTGGACGGCTGCGCCGCCGCCGAGCGGGCTTACGCAAACCCCAAACTTTCCCAAAACGATGCCTACCGCTACGCCGCCATCCGCAATATTCTGGCCCGGAAGGGCAAGGTCAGCGAGGTGCTGGTCAGCTACGAGCCCGCCTTTGTCATGCTGGGCGAATGGTACAAGCAGCTCTTTGGGGAAAGCGAAGGGAAGGACGGCAAGGGGCTTTACCCCACCTCCATGTGTTTTTCCACCGACCTTCACTCCCTCGGCCAATATGTGCAGGACGGCAGCCCCATTCTCTTTGAGACGGTGCTGGCCCTAAAGCGCAACCGGCGGGACTTCTATCTGGAGCCGGAGGCGGAGGACTTCGACGGGCTCAACTTCGCGGCGGGACAGAATTTGAGCGCCGTCAACCACAAGGCCTTCATGGGCACCCTGCTGGCCCACGTCCAGGGGGGAGTTCCCAATCTGGTGGTGGAAATCGAGGATAGAAGCGAGTACACCTTTGGATATCTGGTTCATTTCTTTGAAAAGGCCTGCGCCATGAGCGGCTACCTGCTGGGGGTCAACCCCTTCGACCAGCCGGGGGTGCAAAATTATAAAACCAACATGTTCGCCCTTTTGGGCAAGCCGGGCTTTGAAGAGCAGCGAAAGCAACTGGAGCAGCTTTTATCCGACCTTTAAACTTGGCATTTGCGGTTAGGGGCAGTGTGTTTCGCTTCAAACCGTTTAGGCACTTTTCTACCGCAAAACGATAACACAGGAAAAGGATGATTCGCATGGTAAAATTAATTGTGGGCAGCAGAGGTACTGGAAAAACCAAAAAACTCATCGAGCAGGTACAGCAGGCAGCCAAGGTTTCCAAGGGACACGTAGTCTGCATCGAAAAAGGCGATTCCCTGCGCTTTGACCTAAGCTACCACATCCGCCTGATTGACATTGAGGAATACGGCGTCAAAGGCCCCGAGGCCTACTACGGCTTCATCGCGGGACTGCTGGCCGGAAACTACGACATTACCGAAATTTTCGGCGACGCCACCTTTAAGATTCTTTGCGGCAAGGACTGCAAAGACATGGAAGTTCTGGCGGACTTTGTCCAGCGGCTCAACTCCTTGACCCAGAACAACGACGTTACCATCACCCTGACCGTCTCCTGCGCCCCTGAGGAGATTCCCGAGCGAATCCGGGAATTTATGCAATAAAGTGCCTGCCATTTGGGGGAAGAACAAAGGCAGGGGCCTTTCCGCAACGGGGACAGCCTTTGCCTCTGGTTCATGGCGGCTTGAATGAGCAAAGCTCCTACTTTCCCGCAGGCCAATGGGAAACATCGAGCAGGGACGGCGTTTGCCGTCCCTGTTTTCTGCGGACTTGGAAAAACACACTGCCCGCCGCGCGCATCCGAAAAACTTCTCGGCTCAAAGTACTCCAAGGCTTGAGAATCCTGCCAAAATAATGTATCATCAAAGCATATCCTCCGGGATATTCAATTTTGGGCAGGGCATTCTGATAACAAATGCCCTCCTTTACCTTTGAATTTGGGAGTGGAACGGTGAAACAGAAAATAGCACGACTGTTTTTGGCGCAGGGAATCGAAAGGGTAGGGGTCTGTGCCCTGAAGGACCTGCCCCAACTGATGGAATGCCGCGCCAAAAGCCGAATGCCCGCCCAAGCCCAAAGCGTCATTGTCTGCCTGTTGCCCTACTACCCCGGAGAGTACCCTGAGCGCAACGTGGCCCGCTACGCCCTCTGCGACGATTACCACCCCGCCGCCTTGGGACTGCTGGAACGGGTTTGCGCCGATTTGGGGCAGGCCTTTCCCGGACATGCCTTTGTCCCCTTTGTGGACAATTCCCCCATTCCCGAGGTGCAGGCCGCCGCTTTGGCGGGGCTGGGCCGGAAAGGCCGCCACGGGATGTTGATTGCCTCCACCTACGGCTGCCATGTGTTTATCGGCAGCGTGGTCACCGACCTTGCCCTGGAGCCGGACCAGCCTGTCACGGAAGGCTGCGGCTCCTGCCGCGCCTGCCTGGACGCCTGCCCTTCCGGCGCTTTGTCGGAACAGGGCTTTGTGAAGGAGCGCTGCCGCTCCTTTCTCACCCAGAAAAGGGGAGAGCTGGAGCCCTGGCAGGAGGAGGAAATCCGCCGGGGCGGCCTTATTTGGGGCTGCGACGTCTGCCTGGACGCCTGCCCCTGCAAGGGGAGGGTGCTTTCCCCCCTGGAGGAGATGCGGAAAAACCCGCTGCCCATCCTCACAAGAGAAAATCTGGACCAAGCCCTTGCCGTCAAGGCCTATGCCTATCGGGGGGAAAAAGTGCTGCTGCGCAATCTAAAGCTCATCGAGCAAGGGAAATAACATCACCCACACCATAGATTATTATCCTGTACAGGAAGGAAAGAACAGCTATGCAAGATACCGTTCGTACCCGGTTTGCTCCCAGCCCCACCGGCTATATGCATGTGGGCAACCTGCGCACCGCCCTCTATGCCTATTTGGTGGCCAAGAAGGCGGGAGGGAAATTTCTGCTTCGAATTGAGGACACCGACCAGGGCCGTTTGGTGGAAGGCGCGGTGGACGTCATTTACGACACCCTGCGGGAAACCGGCCTGCTGTGGGACGAAGGCCCCGATATCGGCGGCCCGGTAGGCCCTTATGTGCAGAGCCAGCGGATGGGGCTGTATAAACAATACGCTCTGGAACTGGTTCAGCGGGGACATGCCTACTACTGCTTCTGCCAGAAGGACGACTCCGCCCAGACCCACAACCTGGAAAAGGTCGACGTCCCCACCCGGTATGACGGACGGTGCCGCAACCTTTCCCCGGAGGAAGTGCAGGCCAAACTGGACGCCGGCATGCCCTACGTCATCCGCCAGAAGATGCCCCGGGAAGGGAAGACCACCTTCAAAGACATCGTGTACGGCGAAATTACGGTGGATAACTCCGAACTGGAGGACCAAATTCTGATTAAGAGCGACGGTATGCCCACCTACAACTTCGCCAACGTAATCGACGACCATCTGATGGGCATCACCCACGTCATTCGGGGCAACGAGTACCTCAGCTCCTCCCCCAAATACAACCTGCTGTACCAGGCCTTCGGCTGGGAGGTGCCGGCATACATTCACTGCGCGCCGGTGATGAAAAACCAAACCGAAAAGCTGAGCAAGCGCCACGGGGACGCCTCCTATCAGGACCTGGTGGCAAAGGGGTACCTGACCCAGGCCATCCTCAACTATGTGGCGCTGCTGGGCTGGTCCCCCGGCGGAGAGCGGGAAATCTTCTCTCTGCCCGAGCTGGTGGAAGTCTTTGACGTCAAGGGGCTTTCCAAATCCCCCGCCATCTTCGACATCCTCAAGCTCAACCACATCAACGCCGAGTGGATTCGCTCCCTGCCTCTGGAAGAGTTCCACCGTCTGGCTCTGCCCTGGCTGCGCAAAGCCATAAAGCGGGAGGATATCGACACCCTCACCCTCTGCTCTCTGCTGCAGGCCCGATGCGAGGTGCTTTCCGACCTGCCCCCCAAGGTGGACTTCTTCGACGCGCTGCCCGACTACGACACCCAGCTCTACCTCAATAAAAAGTTTAAGATTGACAAGCCCACCGCCCTTTCCATGCTGCGGCAGGTCAAGCCGGTGCTGGAGTCGGTGGAGGAGTGGACCCAGCAGAACATCCACGAAGCCGTCTTTGCCCTTATCGAAAGGCTGGGGGTCAAAAACGGCGCGGTGCTGTGGCCGCTGCGGATTGCCATTTCCGGCAAGGAAGTCACCCCCGGCGGCGGCATCGAACTTGCCTACCTGTTGGGCAAGGCGGACACCCTTGCCCGTGTGGAGGACGGCATTCGCCGGCTGGCAGCGGAAGTGGAATAACTCCATGCGAAAAAGGACCGCCCGAAAGGCGGTCCTTTTTCCAAATATCGGCAACCGACGAAGTTTGCCCACCAAAAACAGCCCGCTCCAAAACAGGGCAGGCTGCTTGTGCTCTCTTAAGTTTCAAGCTATCAGCTGCAATTAGAAGCTGTCTTCCTGATTGTCCTCCTGATTAGGGGCTGGGGCTTCTTCCTCTTCGTCGGGAAGGTCGGCGGAGTAGTATTCCAAATCGTCGGGATCGTCAAACATAAAGTCGTCGTCATCGTCATACAGGTAGCTGTTGCGGTTTTTAAAATAAGCGGCCAGGGCAATCACCACACCGACGGCGGCTACAAACAGTGCCACACACGACAAGAAGGTACTCTTTTTCATATCCTTTTCCCTTTCTTTTGTATCTGATAAAATTCTATCCAAATGACGCCTAATCTCGTCCTATTATACCCATTTTATCCGGAAAGCACAATATAATTTTGACCAAAAAGTGTGAATTCATACTATTTTGTATTAAGTCCTCGCAAGTAAACACTCTTCCAGAAGTCTTTCAAACGGGCAGAGGGTGTTTTGTATATTCAATCTATAAATAAAGAGCTGGGTACCCCCCAGCTCAACGGGAGCAATGGAGCAATATTTATTTTTTGGGTTTGCGGGTCTGGCTTAAAGCACTACCTGCGATAGATTTATTGACTTTACCTGTTCTGCCATCACGAAGTACTTTAGACGCCAGTGACGCTACTTTAGGGCTTGTCTGCTTTTTATTCAATATCTCACCACCTTTCCTAATTTATTCCCGGGAACTATTATACTAGGTAAATTTTGGTAAGTCAATATGTAAACACAATATATATGAAATTGTATTATAGTATTACTAAATATAGTATGTTGCACTCCCGAGGGCATACCCCCAAATAGAAGTTGACCTTTTAGCCCGGTTGGTTTACAATAAGGATGCGCTTTTATGCCAATTCTGTCGCTGTTTTGCGGATTTTATCAGGGAGGAAACGGATATGAAGATTGCCCCTTCGGTACTGGCCTGCGATTTTTCCCGGTTGGGAGAGGAATCTTTGGCCATGGAGGCTGCCGGTGCTGACTTGCTGCATCTGGACGTTATGGACGGTCATTTTGTGCCCAACATTTCCTTTGGCGCGCCGGTGATAAAAAGTCTTCGGCCCCGTCTTTCCATTCCCTTTGACGTACATTTGATGATTTCGGAGCCCCTGCGCTACGCCAAAGATTTTTTGCAGGCGGGAGCCGATTACATCACCTTTCACATCGAGTCGGATTCCCCCATCGAAAAGACCATTGAAACCATCCGACAGGGAGGCGCCAAGCCGGGTCTGGTGCTGAAACCGGTGACCGAAGCTCAGGCGGTGTTCCCCTATCTGGACCAAATCGACATGGTGCTGGTGATGACGGTGGAGCCCGGCTTTGGCGGACAAGCCTTTATGGAGCACATGATGTCCAAGGTGCGGGCCATCCGGGAGGAAATCGACCGGAGAGGGCTTTCGGTTCTTTTGGAAGTGGACGGCGGCATCGACGAAACCACCGGCCCCATCGCCGCCCGGGCGGGAGCCGACGTGTTTGTGGCGGGCTCCTCCCTCTTTAAGCAGAAGGACTACGCCGCGGCCGTCAAAAACTTGCGGGAGCGCTGTGCCGGCGCTCTTTCCCCTCAAGGTTGATGGATTATTTCGCCCCCAATCGGGCACTTTTATAAGAGGCGGGTTTAACCCTCCAGTTCTGCCAGCGTTTCGATGGCGTTCTGGCAGATGAGAAGTTTGCCGTGTTCTTCGGTAAAGGCTGCCAGAACGGCCCCTTCCCCTACAGGCCTTCCGTATTCCGAAAAATACAGGACGCTGCCATGGTCGGAATAGTCCAAAGGCCAGATGACCAGCCGGTACTGTTGTTCCAGCAGATAGAGGCTGCTGCGGAGAATCCGGTGGATATACCGCCGCTTGGCCCCGCTGCAAGCCTGAATCAGGGCTTCGGTGCTGTCAAAGGCAAACACCACCGGGGACGGGCCCGGCACAAACCGCCCGGCGGCAAACACCTCTCCCCCCTGTAAGCGGGTGTAATAGATGACACAGCCCCCGTCCTGACTGGGGAACACCTCTATGTATAACTTGGCGCGCCGGGGGTTGAACCCTGTCTGAGCGCGCCCTTTTTCTAACAGGGACACCAAAGCTTTGCGGGTGTTTTCGTCGGAATAGTCAATGCTCTCGTAACGGATGCCCATTTCTTCAAGGTCCTTGCGGGTTAGAGACACTTTGAGCTTGTCGGAATCCACCAGGAAAAATTCCATCTCTCACCCTCCTTCCAGCCCTGAGCCCAGGGGATAATGGCGCCGCCGCCGACGTTTGGGTTCGGGGCGCGTTGGGTAACCTTCCAGCAATCTGTAAAAAGGAAGACGAAACCATGCCGATGTTTTCCAAGGGAATTGTGCTGAGCCAGCACAAAGAACCCGCATTTTCCAAGCCCATTCTCCGCTTTGTCCATCCTCAGACCGATTCCCTCAAGCTGGATTTGAAAAAGCTTACCGTACAGTCCAAGCAGGAGGCCATCATCGAGATTGCCCGCCTGGCCCGGATTGTGGACGAGCGGGATGGCAAGCTTCTGTACCGCAAATTAAAGAAGTGCCAGGGCAAGGCCAAAATCGTCATCGCCGACGCGTTGGACGACGAGCCCTATGTTTCCAGCCGGATTGCGCCTCTCCTGCAAATGGGGGAGGAGGTGGCCGACGGCCTGGACCTTTGCTGCACCGTGGCCGGCTGCCAGGAAAAAAGCATTATGGTCTATAAGATGATCACCGACCTGGAGGCCCGAATTCCCCGCACCATTCAAAAAATCAAAGTGATGCGGGTGAGAGGCGGATACCCGGCTTCCCAGGAGCGGCGGCTGAGCCACCTGGGGGACACCCCCCGTCTGGTGGTGGGGGTGGGGGCCCTCATCCACCTGGCCCGGGCGGTTTATCAGCAGAAGCAGCAAAGCACCGTGTTTTTGACGGTGGCGGGCAACTGTGTGTCCAGCCCCATGAATTTGGAAGTATCCCTGGGCATGACCGTCATGCAGGTGTTGGAGCGCTGCGGCCTTTCCCAGCAGCCCACCCGCGTGGTTTGCGGCGGTTCCATGACCGGCGTTTCCATCATGGACACCGAAAATACGCTGGTCACCCACACCACCCGGGCGATTTTAGCCTTCCGGGAAAATCAGCGGGACGCCCACTACAACTGCATCGGCTGCGGCCGGTGCGAACAGGTTTGCCCCTCGGGCCTCAACCCCATGTATATCCACCGGTTTGTGCAGACCCACTACTATAAGGGGTTTTCCCTCTTCGACCCGCAGCTTTGCATTGGCTGCGGCACCTGCAGCTATATCTGTCCCTCCAAGCTGGAGGTATCCTCCTCGGTGGCCAAAGCCAAGGCCTACGTTTTGGGGGATTCTGCGGACACCCAGGAGGAAAGCGAGCCGGCAACGAATTCTTCCAAGCCGGAACAAGGAAAACCCGCTCCAAAGCAAAGTCCCCGTCCCAAAGAAGCCCGGCAGTCCCCGGAGGACGACCTGCTCAAAGATTTGCCCAACGCCCAATAATCTTTGCCTTGTATGGAATAACCCGAATGGAGGATGTATGCAACTTAAGCAGTATCCCGCTCCTCATATACGAAATAGCCAAACCACAAGGGGAGTGATGGCGGACGCCATCGCCGCCCTGAGCTTTTTGTACGCCATGGCCTATTACTACCACGGCCCCCGCCCCCTGGTGATGGGCCTTGGCTCGGTGGCCATCTGCCTGCTCTGCGATGTTCTGTGCACCGTCATTGCCCGCAGGCGTTACAACCTGTCGGATTATTCCGCCGTAGTCACCGGCATGATTCTGCCGCTGATGATGCCCGCCTCGGTGGATTACCGCATTGTGGCGGTGGCGGGGATTTTTGCCATCGTGGTGGCCAAGGCTCCCTTTGGCGGCGTGGGGCACAATGTCTTTAATCCGGCGGCGGCGGGCTTTTCCTTTGCAGCCATCTGCTTTGGGGACGCGCTGTTTACCTATCCGCCCGCCGATTTAAAGCTGCCGCTGTGGGGATCCATCGAATTCCCCTTAACTTCCTCCCCCGCCTTTGTGCTGCGGTTGGGGGGAACGCCCAACTACGACTCCATGTCCATCCTGCTGGGGAAGTACCCCGGCCCCATGGGCGCCACTAATATTCTAGTGCTCGTTGCCTGTCTGATATACCTGGTTTCCCGGGGAACGATACGGTGGTCCATGCCTTTAAGCTTCTTCGCCACCGTTGGGGTGCTGGCCTTTGCCTTTCCCCGCAGCGCCGCCGGCGGCCTTGCCTCGGTGGTTTACGAGCTGGCTTCCGGGCTGCTGCTGTTTGGAGGCATCTTTTTGCTGGGGGACCCGGTGACCACTCCCAAGCGGGAAATGTCCAAGGTGGCCTTTGCCGTCACGTCTGGAGTGATGGTGATGCTGTTCCGCCACTTTGGCAATATGGAGGAGGGCATCACCTTTGCTCTGCTTGTGATGAACGCCGCCGTCTGGGGATTTGACATGGCGGGGGAATATGTTGCCCGCATGATTAGGAGGAGAAAACTTGAAACTTTCGAAGGTGCGAAGGTACCGAAAAAAGTCTAAGCTGATTGCCGCTTTGTTTGCCCACAGCCCGGCGGTGATGATTGGCCTTTGCCTGCCCTTTTTGATTGCCGCCTCGGTGAGCCTGCGGGCCGCCGCCACCCTTTCCCTGGAGCTTTTGGCAGTGCATATGGGAAGTACGGGGGTCGCCCTGTTGGCAAGCTACTACTGCCCCCGCCGGTACCGCCTGCCGGTGATTGTGACGGCGTCCACCCTTTTGATGGTGGTCATGCGGCTGTTGCTGATGGTTCTGTATCCCGCCATCGTGGACTCCTTGGGCATATACATCTACCTGATGGCGGTCAACGGGTTGACGTTAACCCAAACCCGGGCTCTGGAGGACAAAGCAAAGCCTTTGCCCGTGCTGCGAAAAGCTATTTCCAACGTTCTGGGCTTTTCGGCGATTATGTTTTTGCTTTCCCTGTTTCGGGAATACTGGGGCAGCGGGACCCTTTGGGGCGTTCCGGTTCCGGCTCCCGTGCAGCTTCCGGGGGTTTTGGTTCCCTTTTTTGGCTTTATTCTGGTGGGTTTTTTGTTGGCCGCCACCAATCTTATCAACAAGAAGCTGCTGGGCCTTGCCATTCGGGAGAGCGCTCTGCGGGAAGCCCGCTTTACCGTTGTGGACGAAGACGTACAACTATAAACTGTAACAACACGTAACCAGTGGGACTGTTCTTGAGATTTGTGCCCGCACGGTTTTAGGAGATTGCCATGGAAAATTCCTTCCTGCTTTTTATCTCCACCGCCATAACGGCCCTTGCGGTGGAAAACGCGGTTTTTGCTCGCGGCCTTGGAATGGACAACGAAGTTGTCTTTATCAAAGACCCTCGGGAGGGCCTTTTAATGGGCGGAGTGTTCGGCTGGGTGGTCTTTTGGAGCGCCTGGCCCATTTCCCTCACCAACTATCTGCTGCGGGGCCGTTCTTATGTGATGATTATCCGGCCACCGATGTATTTGATCGGCGTTTTGGCCGTTTGCCTGCTGACCCATTATCTCAGCCGTAAATACCTGAAAAACGAAAAGCTGGCAGATGAGATTCGCGGAACCTTGCCCGTTGCCACCTTCAACAGCGTTTTGTTTGCGGTGTTTTTCCTCTCGGCGTCCCAGAATTTTGTGCTTACCCAGACATTGGGCTATGCCGTGGGTTCCGCGCTGGGCTACACCGTCGCCATCTTTGTGATTTATTACGCCCGCAAACGGCTGGCCATCAGCGCCGTGCCCCGCTCCTTCCGGGGGCTTCCCATTCTGCTGATTTATCTAGGGCTGTTGTCCCTGGCCTTATACGGGCTGATCGGCCATAACCTGCCTACCTGACAATTGCAAAACCCAGGCACCATCTTTCACTGGAGGTGACGTCTTGTCTCGGCCATATAAAATCAAGCGAACGAAATACACCGGTCCCGTCAAAGCCCGGCCGCATCCCCTGTTTGTGGTCCTTGTTGTGCTGGCCGTTTTTGGTTTGGGCTATTTGGGCTTTGTCAGCTATACCCCTATTTACAACGCCATTATGAACCGAACGCAAGCCTCGTCCCAAACCTCTCCGCCGCCGCAGGTACCTGAAGCCAGCATACCGGAAGAGCCGGAAGAAGCGCCACCCCCAGAACCGGAACCCGCCGTTCCGGAAAAATTTCGGGCTATTTATCTGCCCGCCGCTCTACTGAAGGATAACGCCGCATTGAATTCCTTTTTGGAGGGACTGAAGGATACTTCCCTCAACGCGGTGATGGTGGATATCAAGGATAAAAGCGGACAGGTGTTGTTTGCCTCCCAAAACCAGCAGGCGAACAAATGGCAGGCGGTGGCACCCGACGCCATTGACTTATCCGCCCTGGCCGCCCGTTTGGAAGAGCAGGGGCTGTCTCTCCTGGTGCGTATGAGCGCCTTCCGGGACGAAATGGCCGCCCGGGGGGACAAGCAGCTGGCGGTCAATTACCGCGCCTACGGAACTTTATGGCTGGACAACTTCCAGCACCTGGGCGGCAAGCCATGGCTCAACCCATACTCCGCCGGCGCCCAGCAATATCTGCTGGATTTGGCTTTGGAGGCGGTGGATTGCGGCGCCCGGCTGGTGGTGCTGGACGACTTTTGCTTTCCGCCCAACTCGATGACGGGGGACGCATTCTTTGGAGATACCCAGGGCGTTTCCCGGGCGGACGTATTGAAATCCTTTGCCCAAAAGTTTGAAGAAACCCTTTCCCAAAAAGAAGCCAGAGGCGCCGTCTACCTGACCGGAGCGGCTTTGGCAGGAGGCCCCAACCCCACCCTCTACGGGGGAGAGGCAGCAGACATCGCCGCCGGACGGGTGCTGCTGGGAGCGTTGCCCTATCAGTTTTCGGCGGAAGGCTTTACTTCCGGCAAGCTCACCCTGCGGCAGCCTTTGCAGGACCCCGCCGACACGGTAAAACAGGTGGCCAATTTGGCTTTGCAGGAGCTGGGGGACCGGGAGGTTATTGCCCTCATTCAAGGGGGAGTGGAGCCTCAGGGTGTTTCCTACACTGCCCAGCAGATTGCCGACCAAATAAAAGCCCTGGAGGAGCTGGGGCTGGAGGAATATGTCCTTTACTGCACCGACTACAAAGCCTATTTGCTGCCGCAATCATAAACGGGAACCCTTAAGGGCTCCACTGGTACGGAATGTATTCCGAGGAGAATCATATGGCTGAATACAAAAGGGTCTTTCTCATTGTGCTGGACAGCTTCGGCATCGGGGAGTTGCCCGACGCCGCCGAATACGGAGATGAGGGCAGCAACACTTTGGCCGCTGTCCGCCGCAGCCCCAAACTGCACATCCCCAATTTGCAGGCGCTGGGGCTGTACAACATCACCGGAGTGGAGGGGCCAAAGGCCGTCTTGCCTTCCGGCTCTTTTGGCCGCATGGCGGAACAGAGCAAGGGAAAGGACACCACCATCGGCCACTGGGAGATTGCCGGCATCATCTCCTCCCAGCCTATGCCAACCTACCCCAACGGCTTTCCCCCGGAGGTGGTGGAGGCGCTGGAGCAGGCCACCGGACGTGGCGTTCTCTGCAATCTGCCCTACTCCGGCACCCAGGTCATCGCCGACTTTGGCCAGGAGCATCTGGAAACCGGCAAGCTAATTCTCTACACCTCGGCGGACAGCGTCATGCAAATTGCCGCCCACGAGCAGCTGATTCCTCCGGCGGAGCTTTACGACATCTGCCGCAAAGCCCGTAAAATCATGACGGGTCGCCACGGGGTGGGGAGAATTATCTCCCGCCCCTTTGTGGGGGAGTATCCTCACTTTGTCCGCACCGCCAACCGCCACGACTTTTCTCTGGAGCCCACCGGCACTACCATGATGGACACTTTGATGGAACAGGGCTACGACGTCATCGGCGTCGGCAAAATTCACGACATTTTCGCGGGCGTTGGCATTAAGGAAAGCACCGGCGTCAACCAAAACAACGCCGACGGCATGAACAAAACCCTTGCCTTGGCCAAGCGGGACTTTACCGGCCTTTGCTTTGTCAATTTGGTGGATTTTGACATGGTGTACGGCCACCGCAACGATGTGGACGGCTACGCCAATGCCCTTACCGAATTTGACCGGCAGTTGGGAGAACTGCTCACCTTATTGGGGCCTCGGGACGTGCTGATGATTACCGCCGATCACGGCTGCGACCCCGCCACCCCCAGCACCGACCACTCCCGGGAATACGTTCCCCTTCTTGTAACGGGGGAGGGGATTCGGAAAGGCGTGGATTTGGGAACCCGCGCAACCTTTGCCGACATTGCCGCCACCGTGCAGGATATTTTCGGCGTTCCCATTCGCACGGCGGGGGAGTCGTTTTGGCATTTGATTAAGCAATGATTTACCGTGTGTAATATCTCAGTCTATTATTTGAAATGGTATTGGTTTGATCGCTTATATTTCAATACCATTTGTAATATTCTAGATGTAATATACGATTTTGTAGGGTTGTTTATGGCAGCGACGCCTTGGGATCACTGCCGGTTCCATGAGAGGAAGGAGTCCGATTGTGGGGCAGGGGAGTGTTCCATGGATATAAAGGGGCGTTATTCTGTAAAAATAATAGGTGAATATACGGGTCGTATTCTTTCAGGGAGGTAAGAATATGCTGGTGATCAGCCGAAAAATTGAAGAAGGTCTGCGGATTGGAGATCAAATCGAGATTAAAATTTTGGATGTCTTTTCTACCGACAACAGCGGCGACAAAAAGAGCAAGGTAGCCTCCATCGGTATCGAGGCTCCCCGGGACGTGCAAATTTTGCGCAAGGAGCTGCTGGACACCCGGCGGGAAAATCAGGCTGCCCAGCTTTCGGCCCGGGATTTGACCGGCGCCCATTTGGGAGACTTGCTCAAGCGGCGGCGCCAGCTATAACTTTTGGATAAAGCGCTTTCCTTTATACGCATAGTATTTCTCGACGCAAATATGGTGAGGGGTAGATGATAATGCAACAGGCATTGCTCAAAGCCAACGAGGAAGTGGGAAAACTTTTGCTGGAGCACCACTCCCTTCAGATTAAACAAAAATCGGATATGTTCGATTTGGTCACCGACATGGACCTGCGCTCCCAGGAGTTGCTGCGCGACGCCTACGCCCGCATTCTGCCGGAGGCCGCCTTTCTGGGGGAGGAGGACATGAGCGACACCCCCGCCCCAGGTCAGCTTTACTGGCTGGTGGACCCCATCGACGGTACCAAAAACTTCGTCCACGAATTGCAGCTAAGTTGCATCGCCACGGCTTTGTGTCAGGACGGCGAGGCGTTGCTGGCCTGTGTCTACAATCCCTGGAACGGGGAGTTTTATTTTGCGGAAAAAGGAAAAGGCGCCACCCTCAACGGGGAGCCCATTCACGTTTCCAACCGCAGCTTTCGGGATTCCATGGCGGCTATTGGCCAGGGGTACGGGGAGCGGCATGAGACAGTCCAGCGCCTGAAGCCTTTGTGGGAGTACTGCTTCGTCCACTGCCGGGGCATCCGGGCTTTGGGCACCGCGGAACTGTCCCTGTGTTATGTGGCGGCCGGACGCCTGGACGGCTACATAGAACAGGCCATTATGCCCTGGGATTACCTGCCCGGCAACCTCATCATTCGGGAGGCGGGGGGAGTGGCCACCAACTGGAAAGGGGAGTTGCCTTCCCCCAACGGGATGGACAGCCTGCTGGTGGGGACGCCGGATTTCCACCAAACCATGTTGCCTTTGTGTAAAAATTTGCAAACCCGTTGCGGATTTTGACTAAAACCTTAACAGTTTCTTAGTGCAAATACTTGTAAAATGGCATTTTGTGGGTTACAATATAGAGCGTCAAATACTGATATTGTTTTCACATTCTTGATGGAAGGAACGGAGTAATTACCATGAACGTACTGAATAAAATGTCAATCAACGATATTGATGTTTCCGGCAAAAAGGTTCTGGTTCGCTGCGACTTCAACGTCCCTCTGGATGGTGAGACCATCACCAACGACAAGCGGATTGTAGCCTCTCTGCCCACCATTCAGGCCCTTTTGGACAAAAACGCCAAGGTTATCCTCTGCTCTCATCTGGGACGTCCCAAAGGGGAGTTTAAGCCGGAATTCTCCCTGGCGCCGGTTGCTAAGCGCCTGAGCGAACTGCTGGGACGCCCGGTCATCATGGCCAAGGACGTCATCGGCGAAGATGCCAAGGCCAAAGCTGCCGCCCTCAAAGAAGGGGAAGTGCTGTTGCTGGAAAACGTTCGCTTCCACAAAGAAGAGGAGAAGAACGACCCGGCCTTTGCCAAGGAGCTGGCTTCTCTGGCTGAAATCTATGTCAACGACGCCTTTGGCACCGCCCACCGCGCCCACGCTTCCACCGCCGGCGTGGCCGATTATCTGCCCGCCGTTTGCGGTTTTCTGATTCAAAAGGAGATTGAATTCATGGGCGGCGCGCTGGAGCGTCCCGAGCGGCCCTTCGTGGCCATCCTGGGCGGCGCCAAGGTTTCCGATAAGATTGGCGTCATCACCAACCTGCTGGACAAGGTGGACACCCTCATCATCGGCGGCGGCATGGCCTACACCTTCTACAAGGCCATGGGCAAAAACATCGGCAGCTCCCTGTGCGAAGAAGACAAGCTGGACCTTGCCCGCGATTTGATGAAGAAAGCGGAGGAGAAGAAGGTTCAATTCCTGCTGCCCATTGACAATCGCTGCGGCAACAAGTTCGATAAGGACTGCGACATGGAAATTTACGACAACGGCAACATCCCCGAAGGCTGGATGGGTCTGGACATTGGTCCCAAGACCGAGCAGCTCTTTGCCGAAGCCATCCGTTCCGCCAAAACCGTCATTTGGAACGGGCCCATGGGCGTCTTTGAGTTTGAGAAGTTTGCCGGCGGCACCAACGCCGTTGCCAAAGCGGTGGCCGAGAGCAACGCCGTTTCCATCATCGGCGGCGGCGACAGCGTGGCGGCCGTCACCAAGCTGGGCTATGCCGACAAGATGAGCCACATTTCCACCGGCGGCGGCGCCTCCCTGGAATTCCTGGAGGGCCTGGAACTGCCCGGCATCGCCTGCCTCAACGAGAAGAAGTAAGAAAGTCCCCTGAAATTTTTAACCCGGATGTTCCTCATGGAACATCCGGGTTTTGTTTTTCCCATATTCTGTGATAGAATAAATACCACATGGATGAGGGAGGGAAGGGGAATGGCAAGGCATGAGTTTGCCATCTTAAAGCAAACACCTTCTTGGGATGACATCTTTGATACTTATGAGCCAGAAAGGTACCGCTGCATTACTGTCGACGACGACTTCATCGAACCAATCCTTACGGACTTGCGGGAAATGGACTGTTATTGGCATACGCTAGAAAAGCCTGAAAAGGGCCTTGCCTATTATGGCATTACCCTGATACCGCCTCAATCGCTGGAAACCTTTCTTCGGATTATTTCATCTCAAAACAAACGGGAATATGCCCCTCTCATCCAAATGGCGATGGATGCAAAGGAAAACGGCAACTATCTCATTCATTTTGGAATATAAAAAGGACGGACTCTGAATCGAGAGCCGTCCTTTTCGGTTGGTTGTATTAATAGGCCTTGCCCCAAACCACCATATCCTTGGCGGGTTGCTGGCAGCAGACGCAGGTATCCGCAATTTTCTCCTGCTCGAAGGGGATGCAGCGGGAAGTGATGCCAAACTTCTCTTTGATGGCAAGTTCGCACTCCAGCTTGCCGCACCACATGGCCTTGATGTAGCCGTCGTCGGCGTGAGCGGCCATTTCCTCCAGGTTGGTGGCGGTAAAGGTTTTGGCCGCCCGGTTTTCGCAGGCGCTTTGGTAAATGGCCTGCCGATATTCCTCCATAATCCTGGGCAGCTCCGCTTCCAACTGCTCCAGCTTGACGAAGTATTTCTGGCGGTTGTCCCGGCGCACTACGACGCACTGGCTCTCCTGAATATCCTTGGGGCCCAGCTCGATGCGCAGGGGAACGCCCTTCATCTCATACTCGGCAAACTTCCAACCGGCGCTGTTGTCGCTTTCGTCCAGCTTGACCCGCCAGTTCTGCTTTAAGCGGGCGGTCAGCTCCCGGGCGGCTTCCAGCACGCCTTCCTTGTGTTGGGCAATGGGCACCACCACAATTTGAATGGGCGCCACGTCGGGAGGCAGTTTTAAGCCGTTGTCGTCTCCGTGGGTCATGATAATGGCGCCAATTACTCGGGTGCTCATGCCCCAGGAGGTTTGGAAGGGATATTGCTGGGTGTTGTCCCGCCCCTGGAAGGTGATGCCAAAGGCTCTGGCAAAGTCGTCGCCGAAATAGTGGGAGGTGGCGCTTTGCAGGGCTTTACCGTCGTGCATCATGGCTTCCACCGAGTAGGTGTCTCGAGCGCCGGCAAACTTTTCTTTCTCGGTTTTGCGGCCTTTGAGAATGGGAATGGCCAGGTGCTTTTCCAGCACTTCCGCATAGATTTCCAGCATCCGAAGGGTTTCCTCGACGGCTTCCTCGGCCGTTTCGTGGATGGTGTGGCCCTCCTGCCACCAGAATTCGGTGGTCCGCAGGAAGGGGCGGGTGGTTTTCTCCCACCGCACCACCGAGCACCACTGATTATACAGCTTGGGCAGGTCCCGGTAGGAGCTGATAATGTTGCGATAGTGCTCACAGAACAGGGTTTCCGACGTGGGGCGGACGCAGAGCCGCTCGTTTAATTTTTCGCTGCCGCCGTGGGTCACCCACGCCACTTCGGGAGCAAAGCCCTCCACGTGGTCCTTTTCCTTCTGCAGCAGGCTTTCGGGGATAAACATGGGCATTGCCACGTTTTCGTGGCCGGTGGCCTTAAATTTTGCATCCAAAATCTTTTGAATGTTTTCCCAGATGGCATAGCCATAGGGACGCAGCACCATGCAGCCCCGCACCGACGAATAGTCCGCCAGCTCGGCTTTTTTGACAATGTCCGTATACCATTTGGCAAAGTCCACATCCCGGGATGTGATGGCCTCCACCATCTTTTTCTGATCCGCCATTGCTATCCTCCTGACGGCAGGCCGTGGGCCCGCCTCCTAATTTAACCTTTCTTATTATAGTTTGAACGATGTGTTTTTTCAATATGCCGCCGCGAATCTTGACTAGATAAAGAAAAAGGCCACCCTTCGGTGGCCCTTGTTTTTTGCGCTTATAGGTTGACCGAGTAGTTGGGGGCCTCCTTGGTGATGTAGATGTCGTGAGGATGGCTTTCCACCAAGCTGGCGCTGGTAATCTGCATGAATCTGGCCTTTTCGTGGAGCTCGTAGATGGTGCGGCAACCGGTGTATCCCATGCCGGCCCGCACGCCGCCCAACATCTGGAACACGGTCTCGGACACGCTTCCCTTGTAGGGGACACGGCCTTCCACCCCTTCCGGCACCAGTTTCTTCTGGTCCTCCTGGAAGTAGCGGTCCTTGGAACCTTCCTCCATGGCGGCAAGGCTTCCCATGCCGCGGTAGACCTTAAACCGGCGGCCCTGATAAATTTCCACGGCGCCGGGGGCTTCTTCGCATCCGGCCATCAGGGAGCCCAGCATGACCGCCGACGCGCCTGCAGCCAACGCCTTGACAATGTCACCGGAGTACTTGATGCCGCCGTCGGCAATAATGGGAATGTTGTACTTGGCCGCAACGCAGGCCGCCTGATACACGGCGGTGATTTGCGGAACGCCGATGCCCGCCACCACGCGGGTGGTGCAGATGGACCCCGGTCCCATGCCCACCTTGATGCAGTCGGCGCCGGCTTCGATGAGGGCCTGGGCGCCTTCAGCCGTTGCAATATTTCCTGCGATGAGAGGCAGTTCCGGGAAGGCGGCTTTGATGGTCTTGATGGCGTCAATGATATTTTTGCTGTGGCCGTGGGCGCTGTCCAGTACCACCACGTCCACCTGAGCCTTGACCAGCGCTTCCACCCGCTCCATCATATTGCCGGTGACGCCCACCGCAGCTCCGCAAAGGAGTCGGCCCGCCGCGTCTCTGGCGGAGTTGGGATAGCGGTTCATCTTTTCGATGTCTTTGATGGTAATCAGGCCTTTGAGAATGCCGTGCTCGTCCACCAAAGGCAGCTTTTCAATTTTGTGGCGGGCAAGAATGACCTGCGCCTGCTCCAAGGTGGTTCCCACCGGGGCGGTGACCAGGTTTTCGCTGGTCATCACTTCCTTGATTTTGACGTTGTAGTCGTCGATGAAGCGCATATCCCGGTTGGTGATGATGCCCACCAGCTTGCCCTTTTCGTCGCAGATGGGAACGCCGGAAATGCGGTATTTTGCCATCAGCTTTTCGGCATCGTAGGCGTAGTGTTCGGGGGAAAGGTAAAAGGGGTTGTAGATAACACCGTTTTCCGAGCGCTTGACCTTATCCACCTCATCCGCCTGCCGCTCGACGCTCATATTCTTGTGAATGATGCCGATGCCTCCCTCTCGGGCAATGGCAATGGCCATCTCTGCTTCGGTGACGGTGTCCATAGCTGCGGTCATCAAAGGAGCGTTCAGCATGACGTTCCTGGCCAGCCGCACCCGAAGATCCACGTCACGGGGCAGAAAATCGGTTGCCGCGGGAATCAGAAGGACATCGTCAAAGGTCAGTCCCTGCTGGCCGAATTTGCTGGAATAGTCGGTGTTAAGCATACAATATCTCCTTTTTCACTCTGCTCTGCGCAAATACTCATTTCTTAATAATCAGTTATTATACCAACAGTATGAAGAAAACGCAAGACTTCTGTCAAAATAACTCGATTGATAAGAAGTTATCTGCCTGACAGCTCCACCAAAGCATCAAAGCAGGTACCCCGGGAATGATTGCCGACCACCTTCCAGGAATGAGGAGAGATGGCGTGGGAGTAAATCTGCAACAAGTCCCCCTGCCTGGCCTCATGGTGAAAGGCGAGGGCAAGGCGTTGAATCTGCCTGGAAGTCACCACGTCGTAGGGGAGGGCGTCGCAAAGAAAGTCTCCGTAAATGCAGTTGTTGACGTGGCGGTTAATGTCCAGATGACTGTAACGAATTTCCACGTTATAGCTTTTCCCATCCCCGTTGGGAGAATTCTCCCTGGGGATGGGAATATCGCTCACCAGCTCTTCCAGCTGGGGCTCCTGCATCTCTATGGAATAGGGATAGGCGCCGGGGCGCAGAATGCGGTGGTTTATGGTATCTGTGAGCACCCACAGGCTGTAGGCGGAAATCAGCCGCTCTCCCCGGGCGGAATCGATGACAAATTCCCTGATAAAACGGGGGCCTTTGGTTCCCACCGCTGCCGTGCCGACAGAAACTTCTTCGCTGCAGAGAGGCATCCGCTCAATTTTGAGGTTGGTTTTGACCAGCAGGAACACCAGTCCCTCTCGATAAAGCCGTTCGGGGGACTGGTCCAGTGTCGCAAGCTGCCGGCTGGAAACCTGCTGCATGTATTGCAGCGCGCCGGAAAGCTTGAGCCGGTTGTTGACGTCACATTCATAGTAGGCAACCGTTCGGTTCTGCCGGTAGTACATAATAGCACCTTATTTCGTTATGCCTATCCGGTAATTTTTTCGACACCGCCCATGTAGGGAACCAGCACCTTGGGAATGGTCACCGAGCCGTCGCTGTTTTGGTAGTTTTCCAATATGGCGGCGACGGTGCGGCCCACCGCCACGCCGGAGCCATTGAGGGTATGGACCAGGCGGGCTTTGTCGTTGGGCCCCTTCTTGTAGCGGACCGCCATCCGGCGAGCCTGGAAATCCTCAAAGTTGGAGCAGCTGGAAATTTCCAGATACCGCCCGTAGGAAGGCATCCAAACTTCCAGGTCATAAGTCTTGGCGCTGGAAAATCCCAAATCTCCCGTGCTGAGAGCGACCACGCGGTAGGGCAATTCCAGCAGCTGCAGCACCTTTTCGGCTTGGGCGGTCAGGGTTTCCAGTTCCTCGTAGCTCTTTTCCGGCTCGCAGAACTTGACCAGCTCCACTTTGTTAAACTGGTGCTGGCGAATAAGCCCCCGGGTATCCCGTCCGGCGCTGCCGGCCTCCGCCCGGAAGCAGGCAGAGTAGGCGCAGTAATAACGGGGCAGGGTGGCGCCGTCCAAAATCTCGTCCCGGTGCATGTTGGTGACCGGAACTTCCGCCGTGGGAATCAGGTAATAGTCCAGGCCCTCCAACTTAAACATATCTTCCGCAAATTTGGGCAGCTGGCCGGTTCCGGTCATGGAATCCTTGTTGGCCATAAAGGGAGGGAACACTTCGGTGTAGCCGTCGGCGGTGTGGGTGTCCAGGAAGAAGTTGACGATGGCCCGCTCCAGCCGGGCGCCCAGCCCCCGGTAAAAATGGAATCTGGCGCCCGTCACCTTGGCGGCGGTTTCCGGATCCAAAATGTTCAGAGCCTTTCCAATCTCCCAGTGGGGAAGGGGGGTAAATTCAAAGTTCCGGGGAGTTCCAAACCGGCGAATCTCCACATTCTCGCTGTCGTCTTTTCCCACCGGCACTGTTTCATGTGGAACATTGGGAATGGAATACAGAATGGTCTGCTGTTGCTCTTCCAGTTGGCTCAGTTTGGCGTCCAGCTCCTTGATCTGCTCGGAGATGGCCTTCATCCGCGCCATAATTTCGGAGGTGTCGGCTCCCTGTTTCTTCAGCAGGGGAATTTCTTTGCTGGCCTTGTTCTGCTCGTTTTTCAGCTCGTCGGCTTTCTGAATCAGGGTGCGGCGCTCCCTGTCGATTTCCAGAAAACGGTCAATCTCCGCGTCCAAATTTTTATTGCGATTTCGCATCGCTTGCTTGACCAGGTCAGGATTATTGCGGATTAATTTTGCGTCCAGCATGTCGTATTCACCTTTCTACCTTTCTACCAGTTGGATTTGGTCAGTCGAGCCGCTATGTCCGCCAGCTCTTCCTCGCTGTAAAAGTCCAGTTCCAGGGTGTATTTTTTGCCTTTGGAGCTGATTCGCACGCTCCGACCCAGCTCGGCGGATAGAGCAAGCTCCATCTCCTTCATATAGTTGTTGCCCCAGGACAGCTCTTTGCCTGACGGAGGAGGAGGGGAGGGCTGCTCTTTTTTCTCCGCCGCTGTTTTCCGCTCCCGGGCCAGCTTTTCAATATCCCGAACCAACACGTTGCCGGAGACGATTTTTTGCGCCACCTCCTCGATGAGGGCGTCGTCTTCCAGAGAAAGAAGGGCTTTGGCGTGGCCCGGGGGAATTTTACCGCTTTGCACCTGCTTTTGCACGTTGGATGGAAGTTTGAGCAGGCGGATGGTGTTGGCGATGACCGAGCGGGATTTGCCCAGTTTTTGGGCCACCTGCTCCTGGGTCAGCCCGTATTGATCCATCAGCGCCTGATAGCCCAAGGCCAATTCAATGGGATTGAGGTCTTCCCGCTGCAAATTTTCGATGATGGCAATTTCCAGGGTTTCGTTGTCGTCCAGCTGGCGAATCACCACCGGCACTTCCGAAAGTCCCGCCATCCGGGCCGCCCGCCAGCGACGCTCGCCGGCCACTATCTGATAGCCTCCCTTTTCCATCGGCCGGACCACCAGCGGCTGAATAACGCCGTGGACGCGAATGGAGTCGGCCAGTTCGCGCAGGGCTTCTTCGTCAAAGGCCACACGGGGCTGATGTTTGTTGGGTTCAATTTCCGAAATCTTTAAATTGGTAACGGAACCATCCTCTGTATTGTTGTCCAAAAACAGGGCGTCTAGTCCTTTACCGAGCCCGCTGCGCTTAGCCACTCTTTATCCCTCCCGTCTTCTTCTGCTTTTTTAAGAATTCCTTTGCCAAATCGTCGTATGCCTGCGCTCCTTTGGAGCCCTGCTCGTAATATTGGATGGGTTGTCCATAACTGGGGGCTTCTGACAGGCGGACATTTCGGGGAATCACCGTTTTGTAGACTTTGTCCGCAAAATGCCGCTTGACTTCCGACACCACCTGCGTGGTCAGGTTGAGTCGGTTGTCGAACATGGTGAGGAGCACACCTTCGAAATCCAAGTCTTGATTGTACATTCTCTTAACCTGCCGCACGGTGGAAACCAGCTGGCTGAGCCCCTCCAACGCATAGTACTCGCACTGAATGGGCACCAGCAAACCTTGAGCGGCGGCAAGGGCGTTGAGGGTAATCAGTCCGAGAGAAGGGGGACAGTCGATAAAAATAAAATCGTACTTCTCCTTAACCGGAGCCAACGCCTGACGAAGTCTGTAGGCCCGCTCCGGCATTTCCACCAGTTCTATTTCCACTCCCGCCAAATTCAAGTTGGAGGGAAGTAAATCCAAATTTTGAAAGCTTGTCCGAATGAGAACCTCTTCAATGCTGGCATCTGCAATCAACAGATTGTAGGTGGAGCGTGTGGTCTGTCGCTTGTTGACTCCCAATCCGCTGGTGGCGTTTCCCTGCGGGTCCACATCCACCACCAAGATTTTTTTGCCGGCACGTCCCAAGGCGGATGCCAAATTCACAGCTGTGGTTGTTTTTCCCACGCCGCCCTTTTGATTGGCTACCGCAATGATCCTGCCCACTTGCACCCCGCCTTCCTATTCGATATTCATTGTTTTTCAGTATAGCATCATTTTTCGGAAATATCTACCCCGATTTCCTGTTCCACGTGGAACAAAATCCAAAAGAAAAACGACAAAAGCCGTCCTTGGACGGCTTTTGTCGCAATCAGCATAGGCTTCTTTATGGTTATCCTTACGGAAACGTAAGGCGTTAAAAAGCGGCTTCCCGTTTTCGATAGACCGCTGCCTTGGGGACGCGAATCACCATTTCTACATACTCGTCGGTTTCCTGTTTCTGGGACTCCACCTCGATGCCAGCTTCCTTCATCAGTTTGACCGCCTTATTAATGGAGTTGAGGAAAATCCTCATGTCCTTGATGACCAGCAGGCGGGTGGAGGGGTTTTTGGGTTCCAATTTCCGGAGATAGTCGGCCACATAGCGTTCCGTCTGCTCGACATTGAGCTGGTGCTTGACAATATAGTCTATGTGTTTGGGGTCGCCAAAGTCCGGAAGCTTGAGGATAGCACGGGCATGGCGCTCGGTTAATCCGGCCTCCAATATCTTTTGCCGAATGGGAAGGGGATAGCGGAGAAGGCGTAGTTTATTGGCAATGGTGGACTGGGCCTTTCCCAACTTCATGCTGATTTGCTGCTGGGTAAGGTTTAGTTCCCGCATCAACTTGTCGATGGCGGCGGCTTCCTCGAAGAAGTTGAGGTCCCGGCGCTGAAGGTTTTCAATAAGTGCCAGCACCGAGCTTTGCTGGTCGGTGTATTCCTCCACAATGGCGGGGATATGGGAGCGGCCTAACCGCTGAAAGGCAAGCCACCTTCTTTCCCCGGCCACCAATTCGTACAGGCCGTCCTCTTTGAGCCGCACTGTGATGGGCTGAAGCAATCCGTTGGCCAAAATGCTCTGGCTCAGTTCCTCCAAAGCCACAGAATCAAAGTACTTTCTGGGCTGGTTGGGATTGGGCGATATATCCTTGACGGGCAGAAGGATCACTTTGTTGATTTCCTTGGCACGCTGCTTGAAAAAGGGAATATCCATCTTTCTTCACCTGCCCAAATGATGTGCTTTCAGTTTAGCACAAGGACAAGCCGCTTTTTAGCGAGATTGGTCGCCTGTTTTCCGTCGAATGAAAACAAAGCGCCTCATATCAGAGGCGCTTTTGTAATCTTTCCCTGTTTTCTGGGGTATTTTGTCGGCGTTTGCGATGTCTTTTCAATGATATACAGCGCTCGCCCGGAGCCGTCCGGCAGCGTGTAAGAGGGGGAATCCTTCACGGCTCCCCCCAGCAGGTGAATCCCTCGGAGAGCCTTTTCCATTTCCTCCTGACTGTCCGGCCCTTTCATAGCCAAAAAGTATCCCCCTCGTTTGACAAAGGGCAGGCACAGCTCGCTGAGTGCGGGCAGAGAAGCCACGGCCCGGGCGGTGGCCACGTCATACTGCTCCCGATGCTCCGCCTCGTGGGCCAAATCTTCCGCCCGGCTGTGAACGCACTGATTGTCCTGATGCAGCTGCCGGGACACTTCCGTCAAAAAGGTGACTCGTTTCTGGAGGCTGTCCAAAAGGGTAAGCTGCAAGTCCGGCCGCACTATTTTGAGAGGGATACCAGGAAATCCGGCCCCGGTCCCCACGTCGATGACTTTCGCGTTCCGGGGAATTTCGCACCAGCGCAGAAGCAAAATGCTGTCCAGGAAATGCTTGATGAGAATGTCCCGGGGCTCGGTAATGGCGGTGAGGTTCATCCGATTGTTCCAATCCAACAGCAGCTCCTGGTAGATAGCAAAATCCCGGAGCATTTCGTCGGTGAGGCAGATTCCCTCATCCCGGGCCATCTGTTTTAACTCATTCATGTCGCTGCCTCCCGTGGCTTTCCAGCCAGATTGTCAACACCGAGATGTCCGCCGGGCTCACCCCCGAAATCCGAGAAGCCTGTCCCATACTCCTGGGGCGAATCTTGGTCAGCTTTTCCTTCGCTTCCAGGCGGATACCGGTAACCTGGTAATAATCCATGTCCTCCGGCAACAGCATCTGCTCCAGGCGGGAAAGTTCCTCCACCTGCGCCAGCTGCTTTTTGATGTACCCCTCGTACTTGATGGAAAGCTCCACCTGCTCGATGACGTCGTCGGGCAGGGAAGGGCGCCCCTCGTCCACGGGAGCCAGCATCCGGTAGTCCAGCTGAGGCCGGCGAATCAAATCCGCCAGCTTTACTCCGGAGGAAACCGGCGATGTTCCACGTGAAACAATCAGCTCGTTGAGGGCCGCGGAAGGGGAGACGGTGACTTTCTGAACCCGCTTAAGCTCCTGCTCAATAAGGTCCATCTTGTTTTGGAAGTCCCGCCACCGGCTGTCCGAAATCAGTCCCACCTGGCGGCCCAAAGGAGTCAGGCGTGCGTCGGCGTTGTCCTGCCGCAAAAGCAGACGGTATTCCGAGCGGGAAGTCATCATCCGATACGGGTCGGTGCAGCCTTTGGTGGTGAGGTCGTCAATCAACGTGCCGATATAGGAGCTGCTCCGCTCCAGAACAAAGGGCGGCCTTCCCAATATATAGTGTGCAGCGTTAATTCCAGCAACAATACCTTGTGCCGCCGCCTCCTCATAACCGGAGGTTCCGTTCACCTGACCGGCGGTGAACAACCCGGGGACGTCCTTGCACTCCAGCGTGGGCTTTAGAGCCAGAGGGTCCAGACAGTCGTACTCGATGGCGTAGGCGGTTCGCATAATCTCCAGACGGGAAAATCCGTCGATGGAGCGGTAGAAGGCAATCTGCACATCTTCCGGCAGGGAAGAGGAGGCGCCCTGCAAATAAGTTTCCTTGGTATCCAATCCCACCGGCTCCACAAAAATCTGATGGCGAGGCTTGTCGGCAAAGCGGACCACCTTGTCCTCCAAACTGGGGCAGTAACGGGTGGAAACACCTTTAATGACCCCCGCGTAAAGAGGGGAGCGGTGGAGGTTTTCCCGGATGATGCGGTGGGTTTCCTCGTTGGTATAGGCGATATAGCAATTCATTTTGTTTTGGAGGGGGTGCTTGGTCTCAAAGGAGAAGGGGGTAATGGGGTCGTCCCCCGGCTGCAGCTCCAATCGGTCAAAATCGATGCTGTCCCGATGGACCCTGGCGGGAGTTCCCGTCTTAAAGCGGCGGATGGGCAGTCCCAGCCGCAAAAGACAGGCGGTGAGCCGGTTGGCCGGCTGCAACCCGTCGGGGCCGCTTTCCCGCACCACATCTCCCACAAAGGTTTTGGCCTGCAGATAGGTTCCGGTGCAGAGCACCACTGCCTTGGTCTGCCATACGGCGCCGTACTGGGTCACCACGGCGCAGACCTTTCCGTATTCGTCGGTGCGGACATCCACAATCTCCGCCTGCCGGAGCAGAAGGTTCTTTTGATTTTCCAGCACCTTCTTCATATAGTGATGATAGCCGGCCCGGTCTACCTGGGCACGCAAACTGTGAACCGCCGGGCCTTTACCCCGGTTGAGCATCCGGCTCTGCAGGGTGACGGCGTCGGCCGCACGTCCCATCTCGCCGCCCAGAGCATCCACTTCCCGGACCAGGTGACCCTTGGCCGTACCCCCAATGCAGGGGTTGCAGGGCAGATTGGCCACCGCCTCCATCGAAAGGGTAAAGAGCACTGTCCGCAGGCCGAGGCGCGCGCAGGCCAAAGCCGCCTCAATGCCCGCGTGTCCGGCACCGACGACTGCTACATCAATTGTTCCAGCCTGATATTCCATCTTATCCTTCCGCCAGCCTTCCCATACATCCATCCTGATACAGTTGGGTTAATTCCACTTCCACAATTTGTCTGTTCAGCTCCCGGTCGCTGTCGAGGTAAACCTGAGTGTAGTTGGGGGTATACCCCTGCCACAACCCGTTGCTGTCCCGGTTTTCCCAGAGCACCGGCTGTACGGAGCCCAGCTGCTCCTGCAAAAACCGGGAGCGGCAATCCTCGGCAGCCTGGGCCATCCGTTTGGCCCGCTGGGACGCCACCTGCTTATCCACCTGAGGCATCAAAGCGGCGGGAGTGCCTTTGCGGGGAGAGTAGACAAACACATGGGTACGGGCAAAATTCATCTCCCGTACAAAGGCTTCGCTTGCCTCGTATTCTTCCTCGGTTTCCCCGGGAAACGCCACCATCACGTCGGTGGTGAGAGCACAACCGGGAAACGCCTTGCGCAGAGCCGCCGCAATCCGCCGGTATTCCGCCGTGTCGTAGTGGCGGTTCATCCGCTGCAAGGTGGCGTCGCAGCCGCTTTGAAGGGAAAGGTGAAACTGCGGGCAAAGCCCCGGCAGTTTTTTCCACTTTTCCATCATCTCGTCGGTGAGCAGCTCCGGCTCCAGAGAACCCAGACGCACCCTGGCGATGCCCGGCGTGTGGCAGGCCACTTCCAGCGCATCGGTGAGGGAAAGTCCCAAATCCAAGCCGTAGCAGCTTAGGTTAATCCCCACCAACACCACTTCCCGGTAGCCCTGGGCCCCCAAAGCCGCCAGCTCCTCTTGGATATCCTGGAGAGGTTTGGAGCGAATGGGGCCCCGCGCGTCGGGAATAATGCAATAGGAACACCGCCGCTCGCAGCCGTCCTGAATCTTTAAAAACGCGCGGGTGCGGGAATGAAAACCGCCGATTTTCATCGGCTCGAAAGGCTCCCCGGCGGTGTGAGGAAGAATTTTGACCACCCGCTCACCGCCGGCAAGACGCTCTTGCACCGCCTGCAACACGTCCCGCCGGTTGTTGCTGCCCATGACAATATCCGCTTCGGAAATGAGGGAAGCCTCTTCGGGAAAAGCCTGGGGAAAGCAGCCGCAGAGCACCAGCACGGCATGAGGGGATTGTCTGCGGAAGCGGCGCAGCGCCTGCCGGCTTTTTTTATCGCCGGTAGCGGTGACGGTACAGGAATTGATGACGTAAACGTCGGCTTCTTCGTCCGGCTCCACTATGGTAAAGCCCGCTTCCTCAAAAGCGCTCATCATGGCGTTGCTCTCGTATTGGTTTACCTTGCAGCCTAAGGTATAAAAAGCTGCTCGCAGCATACAAAACCCCCTTTTCCCGGCGGAGCGGATGGCACCCATCGGCTCCCCAACAAGATATGACGCAATTACAAACTAGTATTATAAACTGTTTTTGAAAAAAACACAAATATTAGATGAACGCTCCTTTATTTTCCTTGTTATGTTGGTAAAAAAATGATATAATCATAACAAACCAGAAATTACTCTTGCGGCATCTGCAAAAAGGAGGAAACACTATGAAGAGCATTAACATAATGCTGTCCACCATCAACGACGTCAAAGACTTTGTTTCCATCGTCTCTCAATTCGACTTCGAGATCGACCTGGTCAGCGGTCGCTATGCCGTAGATGCCAAATCGATTATGGGCATCTTCTCCCTGGACCTTTCCAAACCCATCAAGGTCAACATCCATTCCGACAACACCGACGCGTTTATCGAGGCCGTTAAGAGATTTATTGTGGAGTAATCCATATCTCCCGCAAACGCATGAAAAGCGTAGAAATCGCCATAAGAGAAGGATACCGCCCGTTTTGCAACGGGCGGTTTTCTTTTTGCCTTCATCGTCGTTCCGAAAACGGCTTGAACCGTTATGCTTCTTCGTCGGAAGCGTCCCTATCCCACAGGGAATCGGTGGATTCCTCTTCCATTCCGAGAATGGCTTCATTGGGCCGTTCAATGTTTTCTCCGGGGGCTCGGGCCAGTGTAACCACCTTGCGGCCGCTGTCCAGGCGCATCACCCGCACGCCGCCGCCGTAACGGCTCTGCTTGGTGATTTCCGCCGCCGCCACCCGAATGATGATGCCGTCGTCGGAAATCAAAAAGACGTCGTCTTCTTCGCCAACCATCTTGACGCCAGCTACCTTGCCGTGCTTTTCGGTGTAGTAGTTGCGGATACCCTTGCCACCACGGGTCTGGAGGCGGTACTCGGAAACGTCGGTTCGCCGTCCCTTGCCATCCTCCGAAACGGTGAGGACCAAGGAGCCGTCGTTGCGAATCCGGGCAAAATCCACCACCTTGTCGTCACCCTCCAGGGTGATGGCTTTAACGCCCCTGGCGTTGCGTCCCATGGCTCGGGCGTCAGTTTCTTTAAAGCGAATCGCGTAACCTTCCCGGGTGGCCACCAGAAGCTCGTTGTTGCCGTTGGTCAGGCGGACGCCGCAAAGCTCGTCGCCCTCGTCCAAACTGATGGCAATCAACCCGCTGCGGCGGACGTTCCGATACTGGCTTAGGTGAGTACGCTTGATGATGCCGTTTTTGGTCATCATCACCAGGTACAAATCCTCGTCAAACCGGCTCATCTTAATCATGGCGGTAATCTTCTCGTCCGATTCGATGGGGAGAAGGTTGACCACGTTGATGCCCTTGGAGGCCCGGCTGCTGTCGCCAATTTCGTAGGTCTTCAGGCGGTAGCAGCGGCCGTGGTTGGTAAAGAACATGATATAGTCATGGCTGGAGGCGATGAACAGCTCCTGGACAAAGTCCTCTTCCCGCTGCTGCATGCCGGAAATGCCCCGGCCGCCCCGGTGCTGGGTTTTGTAGGTGTCCACGCTCTGGGATTTAAGATATCCGAAATGGGTCAGGGTAATGACCCGGTCCTCCACCGGGATAAGGTCCTCCACATCCATTTCGCCGCTCACCGTTTGAATTTCGGTGCGGCGAGGGTCGGCGTACTTCTTGCGAATTTCGTTGAGCTCTTCTTTCAGCTGCTCCAGCATCCGGTGATGGTCGGACAAAATCGCCTCGTATTCGGCGATTTTCACCCGCAGCTCCGCCAGCTCGTTTTCCAGCTTTTCCCGCTCCAGACCGGTCAAACGGCCGATGGTCATCTGGGCAATGGCGGTGGCCTGCTCGTCGGTCAGTCCAAACCGTGCAATCAACCGCTCCTTGGCGTGGGGGATGTTCTTGGAGGTTTTGAAGATGTCGACCACTTCGTCGATGTTGTCCTGCGCCACCAGCAAGCCTTCCAGAATGTGGGCCCGCTCTTTGGCCTTGCGCAGGTCGTACTGGGTCCTGCGGCGGATGACTTCGCACTGGAAGTCGATGTAGTGGGTCAGCATTTCCTTGAGAGTCATCACCTTAGGCACGCCGTTGTGGAGCGCCAGCATGATGACACCTTCGCTGGATTGCAGCTGGGTGAAGGAGTACAGCTGGTTGAGGGTAACCTGGGGGTTTGCCTCCCGCTTGAGGTCGATGACGATTTCCATGCCCTCCCGGTCGGAGTGGTCGGCGATGTTGGAAATGGTGTCAATCCGCTTTTCCTTGACCAGGTTGGCGATGTGCTCAATCAGCCGCGCCTTGTTGACGCCATAGGGCAGCTCGGTGATGACAATCTGCATCCGGCCGTGCTTGCCTTCCCGAATTTCGGCACGGCCCCGGATGATAATCTTGCCCCGGCCGGTGGCGTAGGCGCTGCGGATGCCCGCCCGGCCCATAATGATGCCGCCGGTGGGGAAGTCGGGCCCCTTGATGTGCTGCATCAGCTCGTCCAGGGTGGCGTCGGGGTTGTCGATGAGGCAGTTGACGCCGTCGATGACCTCTCCCAGGTTGTGGGGCGGGATGTTGGTCGCCATACCCACCGCAATACCCATGCTGCCGTTGACCAGCAAGTTGGGGAAGCGGGAGGGCAGAACGGTAGGCTCCTTGCGATGGTCGTCGTAGTTGGGGACAAAGTCCACCGTCTCTTTATCGATATCGGTGAGCATGTGCACCGATATTTTGCTCATTCTGGCTTCGGTGTAACGGTAGGCGGCAGGGGGGTCTCCGTCGATGGAGCCGAAGTTTCCGTGCCCTTCCACCAGGGGATAGCGCAGGGAAAAATCCTGGGCCAAACGCACCAAGGCGTCGTAAACGGAAGCGTCTCCGTGGGGATGGTAGCGACCCAGCACGTCGCCCACCGTGGTAGCGCATTTCCGGTAAGGCTTGTCGGGGGTAAAGCCGTCCTCGTACATGGTGTAGAGAATCCGCCGGTGCACGGGCTTTAAACCGTCCCGCACGTCGGGCAAAGCACGGCTGACAATCACCGACATGGAGTAGTCCAAAAAGGACCGCTTCATTTCATCTTCGATGTCTACCTGAATAATGCGCTCGTTTTCCAATTCCTTCATTTTCTAACCACCTTTTGCGCACCAGGGCGCAGGCTTGAAATTCCTGATTTTGTGCGGAATCCGTTCCACACGTTCCTATAACGTTAAATATCCAGATTTTTGACGTATCTGGCGTTTTGCTCGATAAACTCCCGGCGGGGCTGCACTTTGTCGCCCATCAGAATGGTGAAGATTTCGTCCGCCGCGGCGGCATCCGACAGGGTCACCTGCAACAGGAACCGGTTTTCGGGGTTCATGGTGGTTTCCCAAAGCTGTTCGGGGTCCATTTCACCAAGACCCTTGTACCGCTGGATTTCCAGCTTGGCGGTGCCGTCCGGATTCATTTCTTTGACGTATTTGTCCCGTTCCCGGTCGGAGTAGGCGTACCGCACCTCTTTGCCTTTCTGAATTCGGTAAAGAGGGGGCTGGGCGATATAAACATGCCCTGCTTTAATCAAAGGCGCCATAAAGCGGAAGAAGAAGGTGAGCAGCAGGGTGCGGATATGACAGCCGTCGACGTCGGCATCGGCCATGATGATAACCTTGCCGTAACGCAGTTTGGTAATGTCAAACTCCTCGCCCATGCCGCAGCCCAACGCGGTGATGACGGGGCTGAGCTTATCGTTGCCATACACTTTATCCAGCCTGGTCTTCTCCACGTTAAGCATCTTGCCCCAAAGGGGAAGAATGGCCTGGAAGGTCCGGTCGCGGCCCTGCTTGGCGGAACCGCCGGCGGAATCTCCCTCTACGATATAGATTTCAGTGGTGACGTTGTCCCGGTTGATGCAGTCGGCCAGTTTGCCGGGCAGAGAGGCGCTTTCCAGCGCCGATTTCCGCCGGGTAAGCTCTCTTGCCTTGCGGGCGGCTTCCCGGGCTCTGGCGGCTCCCAGGGCCTTGTCCAGAATGGCCCGCGCCACCGCCGGATTTTCTTCGAAGTAAGTGGACAGCTTTTCGCTGACCAGCTGGTCCACCAGGGTGCGCATTTCGGTGTTACCCAGTTTTGCCTTGGTCTGACCTTCGAACTGGGCTTCCATCAGCTTGACCGACACAATGGCCGTCAGGCCCTCCCGGACGTCCTCGCCGGTCAGGTTGGAGTCCTTTTCCTTGAGGATGTTGTTTTTCCGGGCGTAGTCGTTCATCACCCGGGTCAGGGCGTTTTTAAAGCCGATTTCGTGGGTGCCGCCCTCGCCGGTGTGGATGTTGTTGGCAAAGGAAAGCAGCAGGGTGTTGTAGCTGTCGTTGTACTGCAGCGCCACTTCCGCCGAGGAGGCTCCCTGCTTGGCGGAAAGGTAGATAACGTCCTCGTGAATCTTTTCCTTGTTGCGGTTGAGGTGCTCCACAAAGGAGATGATACCGCCTTCGTATTTGAGGTTGGTGGCGACGGGCTCATCGCCCCGCAAATCGGAAATGGTGATGGAAATGCCTGCGTTGAGGAAGGCCTGCTCCCGCAGCCTGTCCAACAGGGTGTTGTAGTCGAAGTGGGTGTCTTCAAAGATTTCGGGGTCCGGCTTAAAGGCAATGCGGGTGCCCCGCTCCTCACTACAGGGGGAAGTCTCCACCTCGGTGACCGGCACCCCCCGCTCAAACCGCTGATAGAAGCGTTGCTGGCCGTTGCAGACCTCCACTTCCAGCCACTCGCTCAAGGCGTTGACCACCGACGCGCCCACGCCGTGCAGGCCGCCGGACACGTTGTATCCTCCGCCGCCGAACTTTCCGCCGGCGTGGAGGACGGTAAAGACCACGGTAAGGGTGGAAATACCCTGGGTAGGGTGAATTCCGGTGGGTATTCCGCGCCCGTTATCGGATACTTTGATGATATCCCCCGGCAAAATCTGCACGTCGATGTGGGTGCAGAACCCTGCCAGGGCTTCATCGATGGAGTTGTCTACAATTTCGTAAACAAGGTGATGCAGTCCCCGGGGGCCGGTGGTGCCGATATACATACCGGGCCGCTTGCGAACAGCCTCCAGACCCTCGAGAACCTGAATATTATTTTCGTTATACTGGTCTAACTTATTTTCCATTTCGGGGTTGTTTTGCATTGGATTCTCCATTCCTTCCCGATTCTAATGATACTGCGGCCTTTGGCCAGAATTTGCATCATCTAGGAATCTTCTGCAAGTTCTCGCAAAAAGCCCACCCTCTTTTTCAAGGTAGCGGCGGCAATTTGAGACAGGTAAACCTTGGTGCCGTTCTTTTCCTGACAAACCACAAAGCTTTTCGGCATCTCCGAGGACACCTCCACCACATGGCCCTTTTTCTGGGCTTCCCGCAAAAACTGCCGGGTCAGGCGGGAGGTGGAGGTGTTGTCCAAATCAAAAATCCCAATGATATCCTGGGTGTGGATGACGGTAGTTTGTCCCAAAAACAAATACACCTTGTCCGCTCCTTTTGCATCAAACGCTGCTTACAACCATACCACCGGAAACCTGAAACACTTTGCCGCCGTTGAGGGAGGCAAGAAGGTCGTCGTCGCAACAGGTGATAAACACCTGACGACCCACCAGGTGATTGAGCAGGTAATTGCGTCGTCCCTCGTCCAGTTCGCTCATGACGTCGTCCAGCAACACTATGGGAGGTTCCTTCATGCCCTCCTCCAAAATACGGCACTCCGCCAGCTTCAGGGCCAGGACGCAGCTTCTCTGCTGCCCCTGGGAGCCAAAGGAGCGGGCGGATTTGCCGTTTACCTCAATTTCCAAATCGTCCCGGTGGGGACCGATATGGGTTTTTGCCATCTTAATGTCCTGTTCCCTGGACTGACGCACCGCCGCATCCACCAAAGCGGTCACTTCAGCCCGCTCCGCCTTGTCCGGTATGGGGCCACAGCTGGACAGATAGCGGACCGAAAAGCTCTCCCGACCACCCGAAATGCCGTCGTACACTTCGGCGGCGTAGGCCGCCAGCTTTTGGGTGTACCGCATCCGCATCCAGGTGATGTAACCGGCGTACTCCACAAGGCTTGCGTCCCAAACTTCCAGCATGTCGATGAGCTGGTAGTTGAGCTGGGCGTCCTTAAGCACGACGGCCCGCTGCCTTAAAATCCGCTCGTAGGAATCCAGCACCTTTTCGTATTTGGGGTAAGCCTGGCACAGGGAGGTGTCCAGCAGGCTGCGCCGTTTTTGCGGCTCCTTTTTGATAAGGTCCAGGTGGTCGGGGGAAAAGACGACGGCGCAGAACCGCCCCGAAAGCAGGGAACGGCGCTCCAGCTTGATGCCGTTGAGGTTCACCTGTTTTTTGTCGCTTTCCGCCCCAAAGGCCAGCTCCGCCGTCTGGCTTCTGCCTTCGGCGAAGAAGGTAAGGGAAAGCCTTGCACTCTGGCCGCCAAAGCGGATGTAGTCGCCGTCCCTGGCCCCCCGAAAGCTTCTGGCTCCGGTAAACAGCCAAATGGCTTCCAGCAGGTTGGTCTTGCCCTGGGCGTTGTCCCCCCAGATGACGTTGACGGCGGGGTGGGGCTGAAGAACCAGGTCGGACAGGTTCCGAAAACCGGAAAGCCTCAGTTCCTCAACGTACACCGGCGATTACCTCGTATTGGCTCTCCTCGCCGGCCACCTGCACCGTCATGCCGGGATACAGCTTCTTGCCCCGCATGGTGCAGGTTTCCCCATCCACCAGAACCTGGCCTTCCTGAATCAGAATCTTGGCTTCTCCGCCCGTTTCGCAGACGCCGGCAAACTTGAGAAAGCTGTCCAGCTTGATAAATTCGGTGGTGATGGCAATTTGTTTAACCTTCATGTTTGAGCCTCACTGGCAGAACGAGAAATAGAAATTCTTCTCCCTCCAAAGGCAGAACCTTAATGGGGGACAAGGGCCCCGAAAGTTCCAGCCGCACTTCGTCGCAGCCGGTGGCCTTTAACGCGTCCATAATATATTTGTTGTTAAAGCCCATCTCCACCCCTTCGCCCTGCAGGGTGCAGCTGACTTCGTCGTAGCTCTTGCCCAGAGGGGTGGAGCAGGAAATCTGAATGCTGCCCTGGGGGTCGAAGAAGATGCGCAGCGGGCTGCGCAGGCGGTCGGAAATCAGCAGGGAAGCCCGCTCCACCCCTTCCATAAACTCCCGGGTGTTGGTGATGACGGTGGTCTTGCATCCTTTTGGAATGGAAACCTTGTAGTCCAAAAATTCCCCTTCCAGCAGGCGGCTGACCACATTGTAGCTGTCGATGGAAAAGACGATGTGCCGCTTGCTCACCGTTAAAATTGCAGGATTTTCGGAATCTTCCTTCAAAAGCTTGACGATTTCCGCCAGGACCTTTCCCGGCACCACAAAGCTCATAGTTTTGTCTCCCCCCACCACTTCGCTGCGGAGGGCGAGGCGATATCCGTCCACCGAAACCACATTGAGCTTACCGTCGGCCAAATCAAAGAGGCTGCCGGTGTGGACCGGTTTGGTGTCGGTCTGGGCAATTGCAAATAAGGTTTGCTCAATCATGGACTTGAGCTTGTGTTGGGGGAGGGAGATGCCTTCGCCATCTTCCACCCGGGGAAGCTCGGGAAATTCTTCCGATGCAATCCCCATAATGGTAAAGCGGGCGGCGCCGCTGACAATTTGGGTAAGCAGCTTATCTTCCACCGAAATACTGACATCATCCGCCGCCATTTTGCGGATCATATCCGAAAATAGCCGGGCGGGGAGGACAATTTCGCCTTCCGCCAGCACCTGGGCGTCGATGGTGGTGGTAATTCCCGCTTCCATGTCGTAGCCGGTTAAGGTAAGGGTGTTGCCGTAAGCCTTCAGCTGCACGCCCTCCAAAGCGGGAATGCTGCTTTTGGTGGCAATAACCCGGGATACGTTGGTAAGGGCCTCACGTAGGAGCACTTTATCGCAGATACATTTCATATGAAACCTCCCGGCGTAATTTTTTAACAGGTTTTCTTTGCACGGAAACCAAACAAAGGAAAGGTAAAATTATTGTAGTAGTAATAGTAGCGGCAGTTCAAATGTGAAAACATTGGGCAAACCGCATGGCGAAAAGAAAAATCAACGAGGAAAAACGGTAAGAAGATCTGGAAAAATAAGTCCAAAGGTGGAAAATAAACGTTCGACGTGGAAAGCTGTGAATAATTCCCGGTGGAAAGGGGAAAGAAAGTGAAAAAACAGGTGGAAAACCAAAAGGTGGTTGGAGGTGAGTTTTCCCCAGTTAAAAAAGTTGAAAAGTTGAATGTTGAAAACTTTCAGTTGGAGCGGATATTTTTGATGATATCCTCCACCGTTTCCCGGTAGCGGGGGTCTTTGGCCATGTTCTTTTCCACCTGCTGGATGGCGTACACCATGGTGGAGTGGTCCCTGCCGCCGAATTCTTCGCCGATGGCCTGCATGGAAATCTGGGTGATTTCCCGCACCACGTAGACGCTGATTTGGCGCGCTTTGGAGATGTTGGAATTCCGCTTGTTGGAGCGGATGTCGGCGGCGGAAACCCCGAAGGTTCTGGCCACTTCCGAAATGATGCGGTCGATGGTGACGGGAACCGGCTGGTTGTCGTTGAGGATGTCCCGGATGGTATTCTGCGCCACCATAATGGAAGGGGGGGAGCCCTGAAGCATCTGGTAGGCCTTGAGCTTTTTCACCGCTCCTTCCAGCTGGCGGATGTTGGTCTTCAGCCGGTGGGCGATGTATTCCGCCACTTCGGTGGGCACCTCGATGCCGATCTGCTCCGCCTTCCGGTGGATGATGGCGGTTCGGGTCTCAAAGTCGGGGGGCTGCACGTCGGCCAAAAGGCCCCATTCAAAGCGGGTGCGCAGCCTCTCCTCCAGGGTTTTGATTTCTTTCGGCGGCCGGTCGGAGGTGAGAATAATCTGTTTTCCCTCCTGATAGAGGGAATTGAAGGTGTGGAAGAACTCCTCCTGGGTGCTTTCCTTGCCGCCGATGAACTGGACGTCGTCCATGTGGAGGACGTCGGCGGAGCGGTATTTTTCGTGGAACTGCTTGGTGGTCTGCTCCGAAATGGCGTTGATCAGCTCGTTGGTAAACTCCTCGCCCTTGACGAAGATCTGCTTCTTTTCGGGGAAGTTCTTGGCGATTTCGGTGTAGACCGCGGTGAGCAGATGGGTTTTTCCCAACCCGGAAGCCCCGTAGATAAACAGAGGATTGTATGCGCCGCCGGGGTTTGCCGCCACCGCCAGGGAAGCCGCGTGGGCAAACTTGTTGGAGGGGCCCACCACAAAAGTTTCAAAGGTGTACTCGTACTCGGGGCCCAGCTCAGGCGTTTCCGCCGGGGCGGGAGCGGGGGCTTCTTCCGCGCACTCGATTTTAATTTTCACAGGAAAACCCAACACCTGCTCGTAGCCTTTAGCCAGCAGGTCAGCGTATTTTTCCTGCACAATGCTTTGTTTGAATTTGGTTTTTACCCGCAAATACGCGGTCGAATCGGCAAACCCTACCGGCTCGATGTCTTTGATCCAAAGGGTGTGGGCAATTTCCGAAAGATGCCCCTTGCAATACTCGCTCACCCATTGAAATACCTGGTCAAAACTATCCAGTGAATCCATAACTCTCTCCTTGCACAACCCCAACGAAAAGGGTAAAAATAAAAAAGCGGCAACATAAAGCGCCACAACAAAAAGTCTGTGGATAAATGGAGGAAACTCAGGGGAATGAAGGTGGAAAACCAAATTATTCACAGACTTTGCCCAAAGTTATTATAGCATGGGACCGCGGGTTTTTCAAGGTTTTCCACATCCTATTTTGAGGTATATATAATATAGGAATAAGAGAGAGTATTTCAAAATTTTCGACCGGGGCAACGGTATGAGATGGAAAAAACTGGGGCATCTTATGGAGGGAGGAAGGCCCCGGCAAACGAGGGGTGCCAATTGATAGGATATGCAGGAAAAATGGAAAAATTCCCCTCACCGGTCGGAAACTACTTCTCTGCCGGTTTCCGCCGTTTTTGGCCCGACGCAAATTTTTTATGCGCCTAGCCAAAGAGGGGGAAGGGAAAATCGGTGTTTTTGTGGACAATCCCTTGACACAGAGCAAAGGCATCAGATATAATATTGCTTTGTAGGGGCACGGGAAGCCCCGTTTTTCCCCGAAAGGAGGGTATCGGCATGAAGAGAACCTATCAGCCCAAAAAACTGCAGAGGAAAAAAGAGCATGGCTTTCTCAAAAGGATGAAAACCAGAAGCGGGAGAAAGGTGCTGGCCTCCAGAAGGCGTAAAGGCAGGGCGCGCCTGACTCACTAGACCAAAAGCGCGGCCACAGCAACCTGTGGCTTTTCTTTTTCGTCCGGTGAAAAATCAGGCGCATTCTGCGCATCCTAATACCTATGATGAAAAAGACTTCCATGATTCGGGAAAATTACCTGTTTCGACGCCTATACCGCAAAGGCAAGGTTCAGGTGACCCCTTGTATGGCCATCTATTACCACAGAGGGGGTAAAACAAACAGGCTGGGCATTACCACCACCAAAAAGATTGGCACGGCGGTGGCCCGCAACCGGGCTCGGCGGGTGATTTTGGAATCTTACCGCTTGTTGGAGGACGATATTCCATCGGGCTGGGATTTTGTCATCGTAGCCCGCACCAGAGCAGCCAATGAAAAGATGCAGGTGGTTAAGGCGGAGCTGGAGGGAGCTTTAAAACATCTGCCCGGGCGCCGCCTTACGACGACCGGCAGTAAAGAATAGTGCGATTCTTGAGGTAGGCAAGGCACTATAGAAGGACAATGCATGAAGTATATTTTATTGCTCCTGATTCGATTCTACCAGAAGTTTATCTCGCCTTTTACAGTGCGATCCTGTCGTTTTTACCCAACCTGTTCCGCCTATGCCTACGAGGCCATTAAGGTTCACGGGGCTTTGCGGGGCGGGTTTTATGCGCTTGTCCGCATCCTCAAATGTCACCCCCTGCATCCCGGTGGCTACGATCCCGTTCCACCGCCCAAAGATGGTAAAGATTCCAATCACACCTTGCAAGCACGGAGGAATCGTAGATGTTTAATGCACTCATTTCACTGATCGGCATCCCCCTGGGATGGGTCATGTGGATCCTCTACTATGTGGTAAAGAATTATGGTTTGGCGCTTTTGCTGTTTACCGTATTCTCCCGCCTGATTATGCTGCCTGTCACCATTAATCAGCAGAAGAGCACCGCCAAGATGACCATGCTCCGTCCTCAGTTGGAGGAAATCCAAAAGAAATACGCCAACAACCGTCAGAAGCTCAACGAAGAAATGATGGCCCTGTACACCAGGGAAAACTACAACCCCATGTCGGGTTGTTTGCCCATGATTGTGCAGTTCCTCATTCTGTTCGGCATCATCGATGTGATTTACAAACCCCTCAAGCACATTCTGCGGTTGCCGGCCGTGTTCATTCAGGAAGCGCAGGACCTTCTCCCCACCATTTCCCAGTACAGCGCAAGAGCCATGATTTCTCAGCTCCCCATTGTCCGGGAGATTATGCAAAACCCCAACCCCTTTATGAACCTGAGCTTTGGGGCCGAGAGCGTGGCAAAAGTTCAGGAATTTGCATCCAATTTGATGTTTATGGGCATCGACTTGATCGGTCAGCCCGAAACCAGCATGTTCTTTGACCTGTTTAAGGGTCAGTTTAATCCTGTCATTCTCATTCCCGTTTTGTCTGGTATTACTTCCTTGTTGTTGTCCATCAACACGTTGAAGTCCACCTCCGCTACCACCGAGGGCCAGGCAGGAGCCGGCAGCATCAAAGCCATGATGCTGACCATGCCTATCTTTTCCGTTTTGTTTACCTTTAGTGTCCCGGCAGGAGTGGGTCTTTACTGGACTTTTTCCAACGTAGTGGGCTTACTTCAGAACCTGGTGGTTTACAAGTTCTACAACCCCAAGGAAATGGCCGAAAAAGCACAAAGGGAATATGAAGAGCGCAAGGAGCGGGAACGCCAAGAGCGCATTGAAGCCAAAAAGCGGGCCTTGGAACAGGGCGACCAGGAAGAGGCCAAAGCCCTTTCCAAAAAAGAGCAGAACCGCCGCAAGCTGGCGGAGGCGCGCCGGCGGGACGCGGAAAAATATGGCGAGGTATACGAGGAAGTCACCGACGACGATCTGTAGAATTCCCGCCTAGAAATAAGGAGAGAGGCGCATGGTAACCGAAATCATCGAAACCGGTAAAACCGTAGATGAGGCGATCAGTTCGGCGTGTCAAAAGTTGGGGTATGATCTGGAAAGTTGTGAGTTTGAAATTATCGATTTTCCCAAAAAGAGTTTTCTGGGATTGAAAACCATCCCGGCAAAGGTTCGGGTCTATTTAAAGGAAGAAGTGATTCGGGCCAAAGAAAAAGCGGAAAAAGCGGTAAAGAAGCCAGAACCCAAAAAGCCGGAGCCAGCCCGTCAGGAAAAAAAGCAAACCAAACCGCAAAAACCGGAAACCTCTGCACAGCCCAAAGAGAAAGAAAAAAAGCCGGTTGTGGAAAGCAAACCGGAAGCGAAAGAAACGCAATCTCCCAAAGAAGCTCCTGTCAAAGAAGAAAAAGCTCCTTTTAGCGAAGAATCCATCACCCCTGAAATGAGGGAAAAAGCGGCCGCCGCCGCTGCTTATTTGCAGGGAGTGTTCAAGCACCTGGTCTCCAGTGAAGTCACTATTCAGCCCACCTGGGAAGAAGGCGGCGTATGCCTTGCCGTACAGGGAGGCAATTTGGGCGCCATCATCGGCCGCCGGGGCGAAACTTTGGATGCCCTGCAGTACTTGGCCGGACTGGTGGCCAACCGCATGGAAGGCGACTACCTGCGGATTACGGTGGACTGCGGCGACTACCGGGTCAAGCGGAAGGCTACTTTGGAAGCGTTGGCTCACCGGGTGGCGGAGCAGGTGCTCAAAACCAACACCAGCAAAACCCTGGAGCCGATGAATCCCTTCGAGCGGCGGATTATCCACGCCACCGTCTCCACCATCGAGGGAGTCACCTCCACCTCGGTAGGAGAAGAGCCCAATCGCCGGGTGATCATCACCACACCGACGGCCAAAAGCGGCCGCAAAGGCGGCAAATCGGCGTCCAACCGGGCGGAAAAACCCGAGCGCAAGGGCAAGGGGAAGGAAAGAAGCCGCCGCGGCGGCGGAAAAGGCGTGCGGGAGCAAAAGCCCGCGGCCCCTCAGCCGGCTAAAGAGCCCATTACGCCTCCCACTGAGGCTGCCGACCAGCCGTTGTACGGCAAAATTGATTTGGAATAAGCACTTTTCAAGGGAGTGGGTGTTTTGCCTTCTCCCTTTTTTCTTAAGGCGCCGCAGGGCATGATAAGAAGGAAAATTTAAGGATTACAATTTGGGGGAAATACCATGTCCATTCTGCAGCAGAAAACTATAGCGGCCATCTCCACCCCATCCGGCATCGGTGCGGTGGGGATGATACGCCTTTCCGGCAGAGAGGCCATCCAAGTGGCGGGGCGGATTTTTAAGCCCTACGATCCCAAGCGAAGCCTGGAAAAGCTGGCTGGCTACACCGGCGCTTTGGGAAAAATTTACCGCCTGGACGGCACGCCGGTGGACGAAGCGGTGGCCTTTGTGTACCGCTCCCCCAAAAGCTATACGGGAGAAGACGTGGTGGAACTGTGCTGCCACGGCGGAACCTGGGCGGTGCGGCAGGTGCTGCGCCTTTGTCTGGAAGCGGGGGCGTCTCCTGCCGGTCCCGGCGAATTTACCCGCCGTGCCTTCCTCAACGGCAAAATGGACTTAACCCAGGCCGAAGGGGTGATGGATTTGGTGAGCGCCAGGGGGGAGGCCGCCATGCGGGCCGCCCTTGCCATGCGGGAGGGCAGCCTTTCCAAACAGGTGGACGCCTTCTGTCAGGCGCTGCTGGAGCAGTCCTCCCATATTGCAGCCTGGACCGACTATCCCGAGGAGGATTTGATTCCGGTGGACCCGGCGGAGCTCCAAACGGCGGTGGAGGATGTGCTGTCCCAAATTCAAGGGCTTCTGAAAAGCGGGGAGCGAGGGCGGCTCATTCGGGAAGGGGCGGCCACCGCCATCATCGGCAAGCCTAACGTGGGCAAATCCACCCTCATGAACTTGCTGGCAGGGGAGGAGCGGAGCATTGTCACCCAAATTCCCGGCACCACCCGAGACGTGGTGGAGGAAACCGTCGCCGTGGGAGGCATCCTTCTAAACCTCATGGACACCGCCGGCATTCGGGAAACGGAAGATACGGTGGAGAAAATCGGCGTGGAGCGCTCCCTCAAGCGGCTGGAAAGCGCCGATTTGATTCTGGCGGTGTTCGACGGCTCCGACGAGCTTTCCCAGCAGGATATCCGGCTGCTGGAACTGCTGCGGGGCAGACTCTGCATCGGCGTGGTGAATAAAAACGATTTGCCCTCCCGGGCGGACCGGCAGAAGATTCAACAGGCGCTGGGTACGGTGGTGGAAATTTCCGCCTACACCGGCGCCGGCCGAGAGGAACTGGAGCAGGCGATTTTGGAGGCGCTGGAGCTCCACCGCGTCGACACCACCGCCGCCATGGCCATGGGAGAGCGGCAGATGGACTGCCTGCGAAAGGCGGAACAGTGCCTGCGGGAGGCGCTGGAGGCCCTGGAACAGGGGATGACCCTGGACGCCGTCGCCGTCTGCCTGGACGCCGCGCTGGACCACCTGCTGACCTTAACCGGTAAGCGGGTGACCGACGCCGTGGTGGACCAGGTGTTCTCCCGTTTCTGCGTGGGCAAGTAGCGGTATTTCCACCGAAATGCCAAAGCCTGTGGAAAGAAAGGACGGGGATGGGATGAACGAAATTGTTATGAAACCCATTGGTTGGATTGAAACGCCGTTTCGGACCAGGGAGGAAATTCCATTTCCGCCCTTTCATCCCGACTCTCCATACCGGAACCCCGACGTCACCGGCACGGTGCACATCTTGGAAGAGTTTCGGGAGGGAATCGCCGACATTCAACCGGGTTCTTGCGCGTTGTTGATTTTTTACTTCCATCAGTCCAAGGGTTATCGGCTGACCATCCATTCTCCCCGAAGAGAAGGGGAGGTGGGGGTGTTTTCCACCCGCAGCCCCAACCGCCCCAACGGGATCGGCGTAACGGTGGTGCGTTTTTTGGAGGTGGACGGCTGCAAGCTCACCTTTCGCGGGGTGGATATGCTAAACGGCACCCCATTGCTGGACATCAAGCCCTATTCGGAAGAGGCGCTGATGGTGTAATAACAGGAAAAACGCTGTGGAAGAATTCTTCCACAGCGTTTTTGATCATAGAGGAGGCATTAATACTTATTGGAACCTAAGCTGAGGGCAAAGGCATCGGGAGCCGCGGACGGTTCCTTGTCGACTTCCACCTTATCGTATTGGAGGGCGGTGGCGTCGGTTCCCGTCTGCCGCAGCTGGAACTTGGCGATGAGGTCTTTGAGCAGACCGGACTGAGCCGACAGCTGCTGGCTTGCGGCGGCGCTTTCTTCGGAGGTGGCGGCGTTGGTCTGCACCACGGCGGAAATTTGGTCCACGCCGGTGTTGATTTGCTGAATGGCGTTGGCCTGTTCCCAGGAAGCCTGAGAAATCAGCTCGATCAGCTCGATGGCAGCCTGGGTTTCGCGGGCGCTCTGCTCCAGGGACTGTGCCGTGGAATGGGCCACTTCGGTGCCGTTCTTTACCGCGGACAGGGTTTGTTCAATCAGAGCGGTGGTGTTCTTCGCAGCGTCGGCGGATTTTCCGGCAAGGTTTCTCACCTCGTCGGCCACCACGGCAAAGCCTTTTCCGGCGGAACCTGCCCGGGCGGCTTCCACCGCGGCGTTAAGTGCCAGGATATTGGTCTGGAAGGCGATGTCGTCGATAATCTTGATGATCTTGGAAATTTCGGAGGATTTGACGGTAATTTCGCCCATGGCGGCAACCATGTTTTTCATCTGTTCGTTGCTCTTTTTCAGCTCTTCGCCGGCGCTCTTTGCTTTTTCCTGGGCAAGATATGCGTTTTCGGCGTTTTTATGTACCTGGGCATTGACTTCGTTGAGGGAAGCGGAAAGCTCCTCAATGGAGCTGGATTGCTCCGCAGCGCCCTGGGAAAGGGCCTGAGCGCCGTTGGCCACCTGTTGGGCACCGCTGTCCACCTGCAGGGCCGACTGGTTAATTTGCAGCAGGGTGGAGTTGAGGTTTTCCAACATGGCCTGCATGTTGACCTTAACCTTCTGGAATTTGCCGGTATAGTCTCGGTGCAGCTCCACCAGCAAATCTCCTTGGGCCACGCTTTGCAGCGCGTCGGAAATTTCGTCGATATACCCCTGATAGTTGGACAGCCGTTCGATGGTGCGCCCAAAAGCTTCTGCCAGCTGGCCCACTTCGTCTTTGGATTTTACCTTCAGCTCCACATTAAAGTTGCCGTCGGCGATTTGCTGGGCTGCCAGCGTAATTTTGTGAATGGGCCTTGCAATGCCGGTGCTGACGAAGAACGAAATGACGGCGCCCACAGCGACCACAATGAGGCAAAGGGTGATCAGGGTATTGGCCAAAGCGTTGACCTGGGCCAATACTTCGGACGATTCCACCGCAAGGACAAGTATCCAGGGAGTTCCTTCCACGGGGGCGTAACCGACCAGTTTTTCGGCTCCCTCAAAGTCGTAGGAACCGCTGCCTACCTCCCGGGTAATCATATGTTGGGCGAGAGCTGCAAGGTCTGCGTAATCCGGGTTGGTTGCGGCTTGGGCGATGAGGTTGTTCTGAGACAACACCCATTCGCTGTTGGGGTGCGCGACGGCAGTTCCTTCGTTGTTGATCAAATAGGCGTAGCCGGTTTCTTTGTAAGAAATCTCGCTCACCATCTGACTCAGGGCCATGCCGTCTTTTCGGCCGAAGAACACCCCGGTTTGCCGGTCATTGATGACGATGGGGGCGGCAATGGTGAAGATGGGCTGATTGTTTTCATCGAATGTAAGGTCGGAGAGGGTCAGTTCCCCGCTTATGGCCTTTTGAAAAAATTCCTCATTGGAAACATCATACGTTGGCTTGTCTTCGGTCAGCACCTGGGCCTTTCCCTTAGCGTCCACAGTGGCAAAATATATGTAGCCGGAACGCTGGGCTTCCGCTTCGCACAGGCCGATTTTTCTGCCGATGGGAACAGCTTCGCTGATGATGGTGGAGTTTTGGGCCAGAGCATCGACATAGCGCATTTCGGAATCCAGTTTGGCCGCCATATATTTGGCTTCGGATGACGCCATCACTTCCAAATCGTACAGAGCGGTTTCCATCAAGGAATTCTTGGTGATGAAAATAGACACAAACCCTAAACACAAGGTTACAAGGAAAATAACCAGTGTAAAAATCGTTATGAGTTTTAGTTTAATGGATTTCATAAAGCCAGCCTCCTCCAGTTTGCAATACAAAGTGGTCAATTTAGGGAACAAAAAAGAACCTAAAAAGGGGACCTGTATGTATTGGCACGGAAAGATGCCATGCCACCAATAGTTGCTACCAAATCACCTCACACACCTCAAATTTCCAATCTTCGGCGAAAAATTGCAAGAATTGCGTTTTCTTTCATTATAGCCCATTATCCCGCAAAAGAAAATACACAATTTTTTATAAATATCGAAGAATTTCCTATAAACGATGACGTTTTTGGAAAGAAATAAAGGAATTTTTTGAATTATTTGGAAAAAATAGACAAAGCAACATTTTATAAAGTTGTCTGGCCAAATAGAGCATTTCGGGAAAAGAAAAAGTGGCCTTGCGGGCCACTTGCTAACGGTTATGGTGTTGCATTATCTGGTTTTGTTTACCGAATGGCGGTCTTGTATGGAAGCTTTTGGTATGGTAAACTGTATGTACTACTTGGCCAGGCGTTTTTCCGCATTTTGAATGAGGTTGAGCAAGCTGGAGGACCAAAGCGGGTACTCTTCGCTCAGGCCCTGGGTGGAAATGGCCAGATGCTCCGGATTAGCCACCGGTTCATGGCCGGACTGGGGAGCGCCTGCCGCAATGGCGTGGGCGTTGGCCTCGCAAATCTGCATGGCGGCGTCGGCGTACCGCAGGGCCACCGGCAGAGGCAAACTGAACATGGCTTCCTGGTTTTTGGGGTTGACGGCGTAGACCAGCCGGAACATGCGATAGACGGCCAGCATCAAAAAGGCGGAAATTTCCCCCACCAGCGATTTGCTTTCTGCTTTGCTCAGCAGGCCATACAACACGTTGAGGGAGTTGGCAATCAGCTTTTTGTTCAGGGTGGGCAACAAAGGCATCCGATTTTCCCCGCCGACGGCATCGGCTTCGGGAATATCATCCACCGTCAAGGTGATGCCGCGACGGTCGGGAGAGCGCCCCAACAGATAATCGCAGGAAACGCCGTAGTAATCGGCGCAGCGGACCAAAAAGTCCAGGCCGCACTCCCGAATTCCCTTCTCATAATGGGAAAGCAATGCCTGGGATATGCCAAGGTCGGCGGCGGCATTTTTTTGGCTAATCCCTTTTTCCTTGCGCAATAAAGTCAATATCCGCGGAAAGTCGTTGTTCATCCATAATCCCCCCGGCTGGACGTTGTTACATACTGTATATTATAAGATACTAAAAACGCTTTGTAAATAACATATTGCGACAATTTTTGACCGAAAGAGAGGTTCTATGTATGATTACCTACAAGATTCACCTGATTCGCACCGGAAGCACTTCGGCCAATCCCTGGAAGCGCTATGTGGGTCAGAGCGACATTCCTCTCTGTGAAAAGGGGCGGGAAGCGTTAAAGCAGCTTCGGGAGGAATTTACCTATCCTTCGGTGGACGTGGTGTATTCCAGTCCCCTTTGCCGCTGCCTGCAAACGGCGGAAATTCTCTATCCGGGCTACCAGCCCATTATCATCGAAGACTTAAAAGACATGAATCTGGGCGCCTTTGAGGGCAAAACCTTCGAAGAGCTGCGGAGCGAGGAGGCCTTTTCCCGCTGGCTGGCCGACTCCTTTAAGAACACCCCTCCCGGCGGCGAAAAAACCGAGGACTTTACCAACCGTGTGGTGAAGGCCTTTAACGGAGTGCTCCGCCACATGATGGAGCAGAAAACCCAGTCGGCGGCCATCATCACCCACGGCGGAGTGATTATGTCCCTGATGGCGGCGGTGGCCCTGCCCCAGCTTCCCCTGCATCAGTGGGCGGCCAACAACGGCTGCGGCTACACCCTGATGACCAGCGCCCAAATGTGGATGCGGGACCGCTGCGCCGAAGTCTTTTCCTTCATACCGGACCAGAGCATCGAGGACGATATGGACACCTACGGCTTTTATTTCAACGAAAAAGTTTAAAGCCTCCGTTCCCATACTATAATTATGAAGGGGTTGTCCTGATTAGAACCCCATGGAAAGGAATATGGCCATGGCCGGACTGATTCACCTTTATGTCGGAGACGGAAAGGGAAAGACCACCGCCGCGGCGGGCCTTGCCCTGCGGGCGTTGGGCTGCGGCCGAAAAGTGCTGTTTGGGCAGTTTCTCAAAGGTCGCCCCACCGGGGAAATCGCCCCGCTGGCCCAGCAGGGAGCGAAAGTCATGCGGGCCAAAGTGGGGGAGAAGTTTATCTTTCAGATGAGCCCGGAGGAAAAAGAGGAAGCTGTTCGCCTTCACATCCAGGCGCTGGAGGAGATGGAGCGGGAAATCCGCACCGGGCAGTATGATTTGGCGATTCTGGACGAAGTGGTGGACGCGGTCAACACCGGGGTGATACCGCTGGAAAAGCTGACCGCGCTGCTGGATGGCAAGCCCGACGAGTTGGAAGTGGTGCTGACCGGCCGCAATCCCCCGCCGGAAATTGTGGAGCGCAGCGACTACTACACCGAGTTTGTCTGCCGCAAGCACCCCTTCCAGAAGGGAGTTCCGGCGCGGGAGGGCATCGAGTACTAATCGCCCGGAGGATTTCTTTGCCACAACAGTCAAAAGGAGACACAAAAGGGTATGTTTTCCGCTTTTAAGAGAAACGCCAAACTGGCATTAAAAGGGCAGTGGGGAACCGCCATCGGCACTTTTCTGGTGGTGGTGGGCGTGCAGAGCCTGCTGGCCGGATTGGAGCACAAGGCCCTTCAGATTTTTGTGGTGGAGCCTTTTTTGCAAAATCCCACCATGGAGCCCCAACCCTTTGATTTGGCCCAGCTGACCCGGGAGCTGCTGACCGGCAGTCTGCCGGAGCTTGTCATTTCCTCGGTCTTTTTCCTGCTGACGCTGCTGCTCCTTTCCCCCCTGCAGCTGGGAATGACCCGCTGGTACTTTACCCTCATTCGGGGAAATGGCGCCCCCTTCAGCGAAGTCTTTTACTTTTTCGAGACCCTGAGCCGCTACGGGCGGGCGGTGTGGTACACCGTTCAGCTCAGCGTGCGCAGCTTTTTGTGGAGCCTTGTGTTCTTCTTTTTGCCCTGTGGCGTCATGGGGATTAGCCTATGGTTTTTAAGCACCGACGGCATTTCCGCCCAGACCCGCTCGGCCGCCAGTTTGGGGGTGGTGATGGCCTGCGGGCTGCTGTTTTTGGCAGTGGCTCTGTTTTTGATTTTCATCACCCGATACGCCCTGGTCTCTTACCTCCTCTGCGAGTCGGATGCTATTACCGTGTCGGCAGCCTTTAAAACCTCCGTCCGCTACACCAAAAACCACCGGGTGATGCTGCTAACCTTTTCCCTTTCCTTTATCGGGTGGTTTTTGCTGGCGCCCTTTACCATGTTTTTGCTGATGCTGTACGTGGTGCCTTACTATAACGCGGCCACCACGCTGCTTTCCCGCTATCTGGTGGAGAAAAACCGCCTCGACGAGCCGGGCGCCACCCAGGAGTGGCATCCCATTCGGTAATTATTCAACAGCAAAGCCCGACCCAGTGGAAAAGGGCCGGGCTTTGCTCTTTTTATAAATCCGCCATCCTATTCTACGGATGGTATTATTCTTCTTTGTTTTTCGGTTTAAAAGCCACGGCGATGAGGAAGCCGAAGAAGATGGCGGCTGCCACTCCGGCTGCCGAACCGGTCAGCCCACCGGAAAGGGCGCCAAAAATGCCTTTTTCCGCCACTGCCTCCCGGGTGCCTTTGGCAATGGTGTTGCCCCAGCCGGTGAGGGGAATGCTGGCTCCTCCGCCGGCCCAGTCCACCAGGGGCTGATAAAGGCCCAAGCCTCCCAGAATAACGCCCGTCACCACGTAAATGACCAGAATACGGGCGGGGGTCAGCTTGGTGTAGTCGATGAGAACCTGGCCGATGGCGCAGATGACGCCGCCCACCAAAAAGGCCTTGGCATATTCCCAAAACAGTTCCATTACAGGTTCCCTCCCTGCGGTTTGGGGTTTGGAGTGGAAGAAAGGTGGAGCAGATGGGCAATGCAGGGAATGCTCTGCCCCTGCTGCACGCTGACGGGAGACATCAAAGCGCCTGTGGCGATAAACAGCATGTCCTTAATTTTCCCCTCCTTGATGGCGGGGATAATATAGGAGCAGAGGACGGCCGCCGCGCATCCGCAGCCGGAGCCACCCGCATGAACGTCCTGGGTTCTTTGGTCGTACAGAATAAGCCCGCAGTCGGCGTGCTTCTTTTTGATGTCGTAGCCCTCCCGTTGCAGCAGTTGAATTAAAAGGTCGGAGCCCACCTGTCCCAGGTCGCCGGTGAGGATTAAGTCGTAATTGTCGGGACCGGTGAGGGTGTCCTGAAAATACCGCTTAATGGTGGTGCAGGCCGCCGGCGCCATGGCGGCGCCCATGTTGTTGAGGTCCTTGATGTCCTTGTCCTCAATGCAGCCCACCGTCACCGCCCTGACGTAGGGAGGCTGGCTGCATTCCGCCACGATGCAGGCGCCTGCGGCGGTGGCGGTCCACTGGGAGGTGGGGGTCCGTTGCCCGCCGTATTCCAGGGGAAAGCGAAACTGCCGTTCCGCCGAGCAGAAGTGGGAGGAGGTGATGGCCATTACCTTTTTGGCAAGGCCACCTTCCACCAGCATGGCGGACAAAATCAAACTTTCCGCCATGGTGGAGCAGGCGCCGTACAGCCCGAAAAAGGGAATGCCCAGCTCCCGCAGGCCGTAGTGGCTGGCCACTAGCTGGTTGAGCAGGTCCCCCGCAAACAGGTACTGGATATCTCCGGGGGCTAGGTTGCACTTGTCCAAAACCTTCTGGGCCGCCTGGTGCTGCATTTCGCTTTCGGCAAGCTCCCAGCTTTTCTGCCCGAACATGGCGTCGTAGTTGACAATGTCGAACATATTGCCGATGGGGCCTTCCGCTTCCTTCTTGCCTCCAATGGCGGCGCTGCCGATGATGCTGGGGCTTTGGTCCAGCCTTAAGGTATATTGTCCTATGTTGGTAGCCATGGTCATCCCCTCCTAATACAGTCGGAAGAGGTAGATGATGATGCCGTAAGCTACCCCCGCGGCGATTCCGTAAACAATAACGGGGCCCGCAATGATGAACATTTTGGCCCCCAGACCCATGACATAGCCCTCGGTTTTAAATTCCAGGGCGGGCGCGGTGATGGCGTTGGCAAATCCCGTAATGGGCACCAACGTGCCGGCGCCGCCATACTTGGCCAGTTTGTCGTAGACGTTGAGGCCGGTAAACAAAGCCGACAAAAACACCAGCGTCACCGATGCGGCGGGGAAGGCCGTTTCTTCGGGAACGCCTCTGCTGGTGTAGAGCTTGATAAAGGCGTGGCCCAGGGTGCAGATGGCGCCCCCAATCAGAAAAGCCAATGGGATGTTTCGAGCGCTTTTGGATGGCGGAGAGGCCTTTTTCACCATCTGGGCGTAGGCTCGATTGGTTACGGTTTCCATTCGGAACAAGCCTCCTTACAGTAAAGGTACATGTTCATTTTTCCACTGGATTTGCCTTAATATGTATGGAGGAAGAATCTGAAAACCCCGTAAAACCAGTCCAATTGCGCCGTGTTTTGATAATTTTATCTAATTCTTGTTCATAGTATCTATATTAAACCTAGGAAATTTCCGATTTTATAGAAATTTATACCGGGTCTATTCAATTTCAAGAATTTGTGATAAACTAATATGGTAGAATGATGGGGTATTGCCGGCTTGCAAAGCCGCAGCCCGCGGGTACAGAGGAAAGGAAGGACCATTGGACCGGTGAAGTCAATTGCGATGTGTTCGGGTAAAGGAGGAACCGGAAAGTCCTGCGCGGCTACTTATATTGCGGAAGCGTTGGCCAGGGCTGGACAAAAAACCCTGCTGGTGGAGCTGGGGGAGGATTCCCGCTCCCTGGACCTGATTCTGGGAGTTACCACCACGGCTTTTGGAGTGGGGGACGTCCTGTCCGGACTTTGTGAAATCGAAGAAGCCATTTCCTCTGTCGACCGCACTCCGGGGCTGTATTTGATGCCCCCCGGCGCCGAAACTCCTCTGAACAGCGAGGACATTGCCGATTTGCTGCGCAAATTGGAGAAGGAATACGACTATATTCTGGTGGACGGAGCTCGTTTTCAAACTCTTCCGGTCAAAGCCTTCGGCCTGTTTTTGATGGTGACCACCCCTGATTCATTGAGCGTGCGGGCCTGCGCCGACCTTTCCCGCCGGCTTTACGGCAAAGGCGCCAGGGAAATCCGCCTGATTATCAACGACGTGCCTCCCAGAGTGCCGCCTATCGAAGGCGCCGAGGATTTTGACGGCGTCATTGATATGATAGGCGCCCAACTGCTGGGGGTAATTCCCCAAAGCCCCAAGCTGAGATACAGCGCCAACAGCGGCATGCCTTTGGACGATTTTTCCCTGACGTTAAAAGTATTTGAACATATAGCGGCAAGGCTGATGGGTCGGCGGATGCCGCTTCTGGTTCGTTGACATAAATTTCAAACTCTATATCTTGAAGGAAATGAGGTATCACCCTTGACCATTGCACTGATCGCTCACGATAGCAAAAAAGAATTGATGGTTCAGTTTTGTATTGCCTATTGCGGCATTTTAAGTCGTCATCACCTCTGCGCCACCGGCACCACCGGAAAGCTGGTCAGCGAGGCCACCGGGCTGGAAATCGAACGGTTTTTGGCCGGCTCCCAGGGCGGGGCTCAGCAAATTTTGTCCCGCATCTCCTGCAACGAAGTGGACCTACTCCTCTTCTTCCGGGATCCCATTTCCGCCAAGGCCAACGAGCCCAACGAATACAACCTGCTGCGCCTCTGCGACGTGCACAACATTCCGGTGGCCACCAACATTGCCACGGCAGAAGCCCTGATTCACGCTCTGGAGCGGGGCGACCTGGATTGGAGAGACATTGTAAGGCCCTCCCGATAATTGCCGAGCACATCAAAAGCGTGTGGGAATCGAACCCACACGCTTAGTTATTTTCCGACGGCAATAAGCAAGGTGGCGCCAGAAAACGGCGGCCGCCTTGCTTTGTTAATAGATTTCCAAGCCCATGGGTGGAACGTCCATGTGCCGACTGCTTATTGAAGCGGAGGACACTCAGCCTGTGTTTGGATTGGCAAGTTGCAAAAAGATTCAGATGGTGTTAACATAAAATAGCATATGTCTTGGTAAAATGGCTGCAAGCAACTGTATATTCCGCCGCTGCCCAGCCTGAGCGGGGCATAGTTTGTCAGATTACTCCGAGGGGTCGAAGGGGGACCTTATGAATCAACTGCTTGCCATTGTGATTTCGTTTGCCTGCGTGTTTGTGGTGTTGTGGGGAGTCGCCCTGCTGAAAAAGCGCGGCTGGGGAGAGGAAGCCACCCGAAAGCTGGTGCACATCCTGCTTTCTAACTGGATTTTGCTGGCCATTGTCCTCTTTACCGAAACCTGGGCGGTTTGCGTGGCTCCCGCCGGCTTTGTCGTCCTCAACTACATCTCTTACCGCAGGGGAATCTTTTCCGCCATCGAGCGGACGGAAAACAACACCCCCGGCACCGTGTGGTATGCGGTCTCCCTGCTTTTGCTCTGCTGGGCTGGCTGGTCGCTGGCAACACCCTGGATTGCCGCCTGCGGCATTTTGTCCATGGGCTATGGGGACGGCTTTGCCGCGTTGATGGGCCTGCGACAAAACCGGCACCGGTTTCCCGTCCCGCTTGCTCACAAAAGCCTGGAAGGCACCCTGACAGTGGCCGTTCTCACCGCTCTTGCGGTGGGGGCGCTGTGCCTTGTCTATGCTCCCTCTGTCGCTCTGCGGGCCGCCCTTTGCTGCGCGGCGGTGGCGGCGGCGGTGGAGCTCTATTCCTTAAGCGGTATCGACAACCTGACCTTACCCCTCAGCGTATCTTTTGTAGCGTACCTTATTGTGATGTTCCCCGCAACCCACCCCTATTTGGATGGTCTGGCCATTGCCTTGGGGGTTTTGCTGCCGGCTTTTTATCTGGAAGCCCTCACTCTTTCGGGTATGCACTGCGCCACTTTGCTGGGCGCCTTCCTGTACGCCTGGGGCGGACCCCTTATCTTTGGAGCTTTGCTGCTGTTCTTTGTTTTTGGCAGTTTGGTCAGCAAAATTGGCAGGGAGCAAAAAAGGGTTCCTTCCTCTCTCCATGAGCGGCAGGGGCCTCGCAGCTCGGTGCAGGTGATTGCCAACGGACTGCCCGCCCTGCTCTTTGTGGCTGTCCACCACTTTACCGGAAACCAATTCTTTATGCTGGCCGCGTTGGCGTCCTTTTCGGTGGCCACCGCCGACACCTTTTCCTCCGAAATCGGCATGCTTTCCACCCGGACGCCGGTTTCCATCCTAACCGGAAAGCCGGTGCCCAAGGGAATTTCCGGCGGCGTCACTCCTCTGGGCTTTCTGGCCGCCTCGCTGGGTTCTTTGGTAATTGCGGCAACCGCCCTCTTTTCCTTTGGCTGGGCGGGAGCCCTTGTGGTCTGGCTTTGCGGCATGGCGGGCTCGGTGCTGGACTCCTTTATGGGGGCTGTGTTTCAGGCAAAATACCGGCTGCCCTGCGGCGGGTTGACCGAGCGGCCCTGGGCCGAGGGCGTACCCCTTCCCCTGGCGGCGGGCATTTCCTGGATGAACAACGATGTGATAAATTTCTTAAGTATCCTGCTATGCGGCGCCCTGGCCTCCGCCCTCACCGGCTTTTCCCTGTAGTGATCACTCAGACCGTAAAAATCCCTCCGGTGATACCGGGGGGATTTTGTGTGCAGCATATAAGGCTTGTTTCGATGTAGATTTCACACTGCATTATGTGAGAGTATGGCCTGCGGCCCCGCTTGACTGCTGAGCTTTTACAGACATAACAAAATCACCCCTGCCTTTCACCAGGGCAGGGGTGATGATATATACGTACGGTGGCTAGTTTTGATTATACCAAGCGGTCCAGAATAAAGATTTTGACGATGAACAGAACGCCCAGTACCCACATGACTTTGTTGACTTCCTTGGCCTTGCCGGCAGTAATTTTCACCAGCAGGTAGGTGAGCACGCCCCACTGCAGGCCGGCGCTGATGGAGTAACCCATCACCATAAAGCCGAGAGTAATGGAGGCGGGAATCAAGTGGAGGGGATTGGCAAATTCCAGGTACTGCAGGGGCTCCATCATCATAATGCCCACAACCACCAGAGCACAGGTGGTGGCAAAGCCGGGGATGGCGCCTACGATGGGATACAGGAAGATGGACAGAAGGAAGCAGAAGGCGGTGGTCATTGCAGTCAGACCGGTGCGGCCGCCCTCTTCCACGCCGGAGGCGGATTCAACGAAAGTGGTGACGGTGGAGGTTCCCAGAAGGGCGCCGGCGAAGGTTCCCACGGCGTCGGCGGTCAGAGCGCCTTTGATGCCGGGCAGCTCACCCTTTTCGTCCAGCAATTTGGCTTTGGTTGCCACGCCGGAAAGGGTTCCCAGAGTATCGAAAATATCTACATACAGGAAGGTAAGGGTCACGGTCAGGAAGCGGCCAAAGTCAGCGGCGCTGGCAAAAGCCTCCTGAAAGCCCTGGAAGCAAAGGCCAAAGGTGGGGGCAAGGCTGGGAGGCGCGGAAACCAATCCGGAAGGAATGAGGGAGAAGACTCCGGCTTCAACGTCCACCACATACCAGCCGGCCAGCTGAGCCACAATGCCAAGAATCCAGGTAATGAGAATGCCCAGCAACAGGGCTCCCTTTACTTTTCGAATCCAGAGGATCAGGGTGATGGCAATGCCGATGATGGCCAAAGCCACAGCGGCGCCGGAAAGGTCAGGGTTGATGGCGACTAAAGTAGAAGCATCCCCGACGATAAAGCCGGCGTTTTGCAGACCGATGAACATGATAAACAGTCCAATACCGGCGGAAATAGCGTACCGCAGCTCGGAGGGAATGGCGTTGAACAACGCCGTGCGCACGCCCGTCAGGCTCAGTATGATGAAAATAAGACCCTCAGTAAGGACGGCCGCAAGCGCAAAGGCAGGGGAATAACCAAAGCCGATGACAACGGTAAACGCAAAAAAGGCGTTAAGACCCATGCCGGGCGCCAACGCAAAGGGCAATCCTGCCAACAGAGCCATCAAAACCGTGCCGATAACCGAACCCAGAGCGGTGGCCATAAACACAGCGCCGGAATTCAGTCCGGCCGCAGAGAGGATATTCACATTGACCGGCAGAATGTAGGCCATGGTTGCAAAGGTGGTGAGACCCGCCAGGAGCTCCACCTTTACCGAAGATCCCCTCTCGGACACATGGAAGAGCTTGTCCAGTTTTTCCATCATAAGAGAAAGCCTCCTTCAACAATTCTGTGACTTATACCCAACCATAAACAAGCCACGCTATTCATTATAACAAAAACCGGAGGGCTTTAGTAGCCCTCCGGCAGGATTTTTGCATTTTTATAGGATAAATCTTTCAAAAATATAAATTAAGGTTCGAATTTGGTAAAAAACACCGAAACTTGCATGAATTTTCCTTGAACAAACAGCAAGGACAGCCATTCTTCTTGCAAAAATTCACCGATTACAGGGGCTTCATGGTGGGGAAGAAGATAACGTCCCGAATGGAGGGGGAATCGGTCAGCATCATCACCAGACGGTCGATACCTATCCCTAAGCCGCCTGTGGGGGGCATGCCGTACTCCAGCGCGGTGAGGAAATCTTCGTCCACATCGTTGGCTTCTTCGTCCCCCGCCGCCTTGAGAGCCGCCTGGCGCAGGAAGCGCTCCCTCTGGTCCAGAGGGTCGTTGAGCTCGGAGAAGGCGTTGGCGTATTCCCGGCCGATGATAAACAGCTCGAACCGCTCGGTGTAGCCCGGCTTTTCGGGGTTCCGCTTGGCCAGAGGAGAAATCTCCACCGGGTGCCCCAGAATAAAGGTGGGCTGAATGATTTTTTCCTCGCAGTACTTTTCAAACAGCATGTTGAGGATGTCCCCCTTGCCGTGGTGAGGCTCCACCGCAAGCTCGTGCTCCTTGGCAATAGCTTTGGCCTCCTCCAGGGTGGCGACGGCCTCAAAGTCGATGCCGGCATACTGCCGCACGGCATCCAGCATGGAAAGCCGCCGGAAGGGCTGATCCAGATCCAGTTCCACGCCGCCAAAGGTAATCTGCCCGGTGCCCAGCACCTTGTGGGCCACCGTGCGGATGAGGTTTTCGGTCAAGTCCATCATGCCCTCAAAGTTGGTGTAGGCCTGGTAAAGCTCCAACAGGGTAAACTCCGGGTTGTGGCGGGTGGAGATGCCCTCGTTGCGGAACACCCGGCCGATTTCGTACACTTTATCAAAGCCGCCCACAATTAGGCGCTTGAGGTGCAGTTCCAGGGCGATGCGCAGGTAAAGCTGCATATCCAACGCGTTGTGATGGGTGATAAAGGGCCTGGCCGCGGCGCCTCCCGCAATGGGGTGCAGAACGGGAGTTTCCACTTCCAAAAAACCTTGGGAATCCAAAAAGGCGCGGATTTCCCGAATGATTTGCGAGCGCTTGACAAAGGTGTCCCGGACGTCGGGATTTACGATAAGGTCCACATAGCGCTGACGGTAGCGCAGGTCGGTGTCTTTGAGGCCGTGGAATTTTTCCGGCAGAGGAATAAGGGACTTGGAAAGGAGAACCATCTCGCTGCACTTAATGGAGATTTCTCCCCGGCGGGTGCGGAACACCTCGCCTTTGACGCCGACGATGTCGCCAATATCCCACTTTTTCATTTCCTCGTAGGCTTCTTCCCCCATCACGTCGATGCGGGCATAGATTTGAATGCGGCCGCTCTGGTCCTCCAAATCCAGGAAGGAGGCTTTGCCCATGTCCCGTTTGGACATAATCCGTCCGGCAATGGAGACAACAGAGCCTTCCATTTCCTCAAATTTTTCTACGATTTCTTTGGCGCAGCTGGTCCGTTCATACTTGGTGTGAAGATAGGGGTCTTTTCCCCGGGCTTGTAAATCCGCCAGCTTCTCCCGGCGAATTCGCAAAAGCTCCGAAAGTTCCGGCTGGGCAGCCTCGTTGGGCTGGTTCTGTTGAGCCATCTGTCATTCTCCTTTGCATCTGCAAATATCCCTAAAAAGGCTGCAGGTTTGCTGCTGGGATGAACCTGCAGCCGCGTGAAGGCAAGGTTGGTGCAACGGCGGCTCGTTTTTCTTTCAAACCGCCGAATCCTCGTCGCGGAGGAAATCAAATATAAAAATAGTATTGCTCCAATTTTGGCTGGCATACGGGCTAAAACGGCTTTGGAACCGCTTTAAGTGCTTTAGCGGATATTATACCACAAAGCGGTGGGAATGTCACCCATCAACGGCAAACGGCATATAGATGGGTGTCGGGTGATGTCATGCGCCCGTCTGAACGCAGAGCCTTGGCGAACCGAGGCTTTTGCGATCATATAAATGGGAGGGAGCGGCCAGCCGTTCCCTCCCGCCTTTTTTATTCCTCCAAAGTGGTGAGCAGGCGGTTGGCTCGGGAGGGGGTGTTGTAGTGCATAAAGGTTTCGATGCTGTAGGCAAACAGCACCTGGTCGTAGTCCAAAAGGGACAGGGACTCATACTCCTGGGAGCCGAGCTGGAACAAATCCACCAGGGTGACGGTGCTGTACTGGTTGGCCAGAAACGGCAGGAAGGTCAGGGCCGTCTTATCCCCAAACACCAGAAGACTTGCTTTATACGGAGAGTTGGTTTGGATGGTGGTAACGGCAGAAAGCCCCCCCACAAAGATGTCCATTTCCCGGCCCAAATCCAGCAGGTGAAGCGGGTACAGGGTGTGGTAGGTTTTCAAGGCGCCGTCCTGCCTTTTGGTCACCAGGTACTGCCTGGGGGTTTTGGTGTACTGAAAGATGGCCAGGCTGTCGGCCCGGGCCTCCTTGTAAGGGGTTTTTTGATAGAGGCTGCCGTAGTAATCGGTTTTGACAAATGCGATGTCGTAGTCGGACAGGGAAGGGCGGGCCACCCCTTCCAGCAACTTTGGCCCCAGCACCGTATAGAGGTAAAATCCCCCCAGGGAGGTGAGATTGTCCTCGGTGCGGTAGTAAAGGTACTGGTCCCGGGCGTTAAACAGCACCGGGTAGACGTCGGCCACCGTCACCCGCCCCACCATTTGGGAGTAGACGTCTTCGATAATCTGCTTTTGATTGACCATCTGGGTTTTGGCGAAGGGGGGAAGGCTCTCCTGCCGGATGGCGCTGGCGGTGGGAATAATCATGCAGTAGGTGGGAATGCTTCCCTGTTCGGCAAATTCCAGAATGGAGGCGGTGTTTTCCCGCAGGGAATGCTCCACCGGAGGGTCGATGTCCCGCAACAACTCGTCCCCGCAGATAAACACCTGGTTGTATTCTTTCTGCCCGCCAAAGGCCCGGATGGAAAGGTTGAGTTCCGCCATCTTATCCACCCAGGGCAGACTTACGTTGAGGTAGCCTTCCAGGTAAGACAGAAGCCCCCCGCTGCCCAACAGAGGGGAGGAAGCGGTGACTTCGAAGGACTCTGCCCCCAGCAGGAAAAAGGGCAGCAAAAGCAGCGCCGCGCCCAGCAGCACCGAGGGAATTCGCTTCATGTTCTCCACCTCCTTGGGGTTGACGGATTACCCCACCCGAATGGTAAAGACGGTGAACACCACCAGCAGCGCCCCGTCGATGGCGGCGGTGAACAGGACGGTGACAAAGCGGGGCAAAGTTTTGCGCAAAAGGTGCAGCAGCAGGCTGACGGCGCTGGTGGCAAACAACAGGCTGACCAGCAGCAACAGCCAGTTGGAGGTGAGCAGGTAAACCAGCCGGTCGTTGTAGAGGTTCAGCTGCCGGAAACGGAACATGTTAGTCAGGGTCATCGCGCTTGCCCCGGGAGAAGCGCCGCCGAAGATGGCAAAGCTGCAAAGCACCACGCCTAAGGTGTAAAGCCGCAAAAACAGGGTGGGGACTTTTTTCATCACATTGGGGAAGACGTGCTTTTCCAAGATTAAAAAGAGGGAAAGAAAGGCGCCCCACAATAGATAGTTGACCTGCAGGCCAAACCACAGGCCCATCAGCACCCCCCACAGGATGAGGTTGAGGCAGTCGGCCAGCACATTGGGGGAGCCTGCGTGGAGCGGCTGGTAGACGTTGCGGCAGATAAAGTTGGAGACGGTGATGAGAAACCGTTGGAAAAAGTCGGTGACTCCCTGGGACTGATAAGGGTAGTAAAAGTTCTTGGGCAGGGAAATTCCCATCATCTGCCCAATGCCCTGGGCCATTTCCGAAAGGCCGGAGAGCCGGTAGTACACCGAAAGGGCCAGCACCAGCACGGCGCTCCAAAGGCCCGCCACCGTCAAATCCTCCGCGGGGAAGGCCCGCAGCGCATCATAGGTGGCCTGCAAAGCCTGGGCCAGCACGCCGGTTTTCACCGCCCCCTGTAAAACCAACCCAAAGCCTCTGCCAATGTCGGTCAGGGAGGGGTTGAGGGCTTCCAGCTGAGGGGCAAAGTCTCGGTAGGGCAGCAGAGGGCCCGCCTCCAACCGGGGAAAGAAGCAGCAGTACAGCAGATAGGAGACGGGGTGGTAATCTTCCGGCACTTCCCCCCGATAGGCTTCCAGAATGCAGCTCAGGGAGGAGAGAAGATAAACCCGAAGTCCCCAGGGGGCCTCCACCAGCCGGTTCATCTGGAATAAAATCTCCAGAACCAAAAACACCAGCAGATTTTTCACCACCGAAACAGCGACACAGCCCCGGCAAAACCGCCGGGAGTCATGATACCGGCGCATGAAGGCGAGAATCAGCCAGTCGGTGGCAAGGCAGACCAGCAGCAGGGGAAAGGTGGAGGGCTGCACCAGCAGGAAAAAGCACAGGGAAACAGCCAGCAAAGCCCCCCGCCGCCAGACGGGAGGACAGAGCAAAAAAACCGCCATGGCCACAGGCAGTATCACATATAAAAAGGCCAGGGAGGTCATCGCGTGCATTCCATTCCCTCATCTTCGCAAGGTTGCGGCATCCCTTTCAGGATATGCCAGTGGTGTTTTGGGTAATCGGTCAGGGCAAAATATGGGAAAGGGGCGTGGCGGCCGCCGTCAACACATACACTCCAGTGGCGCCCCCTTCTTTGAGGCAGGCAGCGCAGGCTTGTGCGGTGGCGCCGGTGGTGAGCACGTCGTCCACCAGCAGAACCGTTTTTCCCCGCACATCCCCCGCCAGGGCATAGCGGCCCTGCGCTGCGGCAAACCGCTCGGTCCGGCTTAAGGTGTGCTGGTATTCCAGGGGACCGGAGCAGGTCAGCAGCCGCATCCGGTGAAAGACGCCGCTGAGGAGGGCAAGCTGCGCCGCCAACACCTCCCCCTGATTAAACCCGCGCTTTTGCAGTTTTTCCGGGTGCATGGGCACTTCGGTAATCCAGTCAAAGGCCACGTGGGGAAATTCCCGCCGAAGACACCGGTACATCTCTTCCGCCAGATAGCGGGCGATTCTTCGGTCGGGCAGCTTTTTGAGCTGCAACACGGCCCCTCGGGTTTCCGCCCGGTAGTGAAGTGGGGCGGCGGCCCCGTCAAAAGCCCACCGGGTTTCGCACAGGCAGCTGTCCAGGGAGTTGCCACAAAAGAGGCAGGTGTGTTCCTGCCTGCGGTCGGGGACACAGCGGGAGCAGACCAAATCGTCGTAGGCCACGGTGGCGCCGCACAAAACGCACCCCTTTGGAAACACCAGGCTGACCATCCGGTCGAACAGTTCGCCTCTCATTGGGAGATATCCAGGGTGGCCCGGGCGTTGAGCTCCATGCCGGCCACATTTCCAGCCAGGTATTCGTAGTAGGCCTGGGAGCCAATCATGGCGGCGTTGTCGCCGCAAAGGCTTATGGGCGGCAGGTACAGGGTCGCCCCCAACCCGGCCGCCTTTTCCTGGAGCCTTGCCCGCAGCTGGGAATTGGCGCTAACCCCTCCGGAGCAGACCAGTTTTTGGTAGCCCAGCTCCTCGGCGGCGGCCACCAGCCGGGAGGCAAGCACCTGAGCCACCGTATCGGCAAAGTCGGCGGCAAGGGCGGCTTTGTCCAAAGGCTCGCCCCGTTGCTCCGCGTTATGCACCAGGTTGACCACGGCGGTTTTCAGGCCCGAGAAGGAAAAATCGTAAGGGTGCCCCTCCACTTTGGGGGCGGGGAGCTGATAGGTCCCGGGCCGGGAGGTGGCCGCCAGCTTGTCTAGCTGCACTCCGCCGGGATAGGGAAGTCCCATCACCCGGGCGGCTTTGTCAAAGGCTTCGCCCGCCGCGTCGTCCCAGGTTCGGCCGACGATGCGAAAGTGGGTGTAATCCAGCACCTCTACAATGTGGCTGTGTCCGCCCGAAACGACAAGGCAAAGAAAGGGAGGTTCCAGCTCCGGGTGGGCCAGATAGCAGGCGGCAATGTGTCCCCGAAGGTGGTGGACCGGAATCAGAGGTTTATGAGAGGCCAAAGCAAGGCCCTTTGCAAAGTTTACCCCCACCAGAAGGGCTCCAATCAGCCCGGGGGCGGCGGTGACGGCGATGGCGTCGGTTTCGGCAAGGGAAATGCCCGCCTGCTCCAACGCTTTGCGGGTGACCGGCACCACCTGTTCGGTGTGGCGGCGGGAGGCAATTTCCGGCACCACGCCGCCGTAGATGCGGTGCTCTTCGATTTGGGAATAAATCACCGAGGAGAGTATGGTGCGGCCGTCCTCCACCAGGGCGGCGGCCGTTTCGTCGCAAGAAGTTTCGATGGCTAATATCTTCACAGGGTTTCCTCCCTGACAAAAAATTTGGTGAGCAGCAAAGCGTCCTCGGTGGGGTTGGTGTAGTAGTGTTTGCGCCGCCCCACTTCCTCAAAGCCCAAGCTGCGGTAAAGGTTTATGGCGTTTTGGTTGGACGCCCGCACCTCCAGGGTGAGAAAGGCGGCGCCTTCCCGCCGGCAGATTTTTTCCAACTCATGGAGCAGGGCCTTCGCCACTCCTTTCCGGCGGTGGGAAGGGTCCACCGCCACATTGGTGACGGAGGCTTCGTCCAGCACCCGGTGCATGCCGGCGTAGCCCAGCAGCCTGCCGCCGTCGGCGGCCACCAGCCAGGTGGCAAGAGGGTTGGAAAGCTCCTCCTCCAACGCCTTTTGGCTCCAGGGCTGGGAAAAGCAAAGCTGCTCCAGCAAAGCCACTTGGGGCACCATATCCAAGGTCATAGGCTCAATGGTCATAACATTCCTTCTCCCGCGGAGCAAGGGTGGAAAAGACGGGACAACATCCCCTTTTACTGAAACTCATCATAGCACAAAGCGGGGGGCGAGGCAACAGATTCATGGCAGCTCCCTGACCATCTGGAGGTAGTGGAAATCCTGATAGCCCAGCCGTTTGTAAAGGCGGATGGCCTCGGTGTTTTCCGCGGTGACCTCCAGGCGGAAGCGGCGGGCCTTTTGCCCATAGTGTTCCTCCACATAGGCAAAAAACTCCCGGCCCAGGCCCTTGCCCCGACAGGCGGGGGAGATGTAGAGCTCTTCCAGCCACACCACCATGCCCCCCGCCTCGTTGGACCAGGTGAGGGCGAGGATGCCGTACCCCACCGGCTTGCCGTCCCACTCCACCATCAGGGCGTCGGCGTAGGGGCTGCCGGAGAGCACCGCGTCAAAGGTGCGGGCAAAATGTTCCGCCGGGATGGGGGAAAGAACCGCTTCCGAATGATAGAATTCCTGGCCTAAGGCGATAAAGACTTCCCGGTCCTGCGGCTGAATCTTGCGAATCATACAAACCTCCACTATTTGACATAGCGAACATCTTTTTTGCCATTATAACACAGTTTGACGGCAAAAAGCCAACAAAGGCATGGAAAAGGCGCAATATCGTAAAGCTGTACCAATCCTCTCCATTGCGTTTTTTGTCGATATGTGTTATATTAACTTGTTAGTGTTAAGGCCTGAGGAAACAATCAGGCGTATTTTAGACCAATCCAATCCTGAAAAGAGGACTCCTATTTGATTCGGAATGATTTGCGCAACGTGGCCATTATCGCCCACGTAGACCATGGAAAGACAACGCTGGTGGACCAGATGCTCAGACAGAGCGGGTTGTTCCGCCAGAATCAGCAGATAGAGGAGCGGGTGATGGACTCCGGCGACCTGGAGCGGGAGCGGGGCATCACCATTTTGGCGAAGAACACCTCCGTTCACTGGAAGGGTGTGAAAATCAACATTGTGGACACCCCCGGACATGCCGACTTTGGCGGCGAAGTGGAGCGGGTGCTGAAAATGGTCAGCGGCGTTCTGCTGGTGGTGGACGCCTTTGAGGGCACCATGCCCCAGACCCGTTTCGTGCTGCAAAAAGCGCTGGAGCTGGGCCACAAGGTCATTGTGGTGGTCAACAAAATCGACCGCCCCGACGCCAGAAGCGAGGAAATCGAGGAAGAAGTGCTGGAGCTGCTGATGGAGCTGAACGCCAGCGAGGAGCAGCTCTACAGCCCCATTGTCTACTGTTCCGCCCGACTGGGCACCGCCTCCCTTTCCCCCACCGAACCGGGGAAGGACTTTACCCCTCTCTTTGACATGATTCTCAACCACATCCCCGCCCCGCAGGGAGACGAGACAGGCCCCCTGCAGCTTTTGGTCAGCTCCATCGACTACAACGAGTATGTGGGCCGCATCGCCATCGGGCGGGTGGAGCGGGGCGTCATCCGCCAGGGCATGGAGGCGGCGGTCTGCGACTGGAACAACAAGGAAAAAGTGTATAAGGGCAAGGTGACCAACCTCTACACCATCGAAGGGCTGACCCGCACCCCCGTCGGTGAAGTGCGGGTGGGGGAGATTGTCTGCGTTTCCGGCATTGAGGACATCACCATCGGCCAGACCATCTGCGCGGCGGATGCGCCGGAACCTCTGCCCTTTGTCAAAATCTCCGAACCCACCATGGAAATGACCTTTTCGGTCAACGACTCCCCCTTTGCCGGCAAGGAGGGCAAATTCGTCACCTCCCGCCACCTGCGGGAGCGGTTGATGCGGGAACTGCTGAAGGACGTTTCCCTGCGGGTGGAGGAAACCGACACCACCGAGGCCTTCCGGGTGGCGGGCAGGGGAGAGATGCACCTTTCCATCCTCATCGAAACCATGCGCCGGGAAGGCTACGAGTTTCAGGTCAGCACGCCCCGGGTGCTTTACCAAACCATCGACGGCGTCCGCCACGAGCCCATGGAGGAAGTGACGGTGGATGTTCCCGAGGAGTATACCGGCGTGGTCATCGACAAACTCAGCCGCCGCAAGGGGGAACTGAGCTCCATGACCCCTATCGGCAACCGGATGCGGCTGGAGTTTACCATTCCCTCCCGGGGGCTCTTTGGCTACCGCAGCGAATTCCTCACCGACACCAGGGGCGAAGGGGTGTTCAACGCCGTCTTTGCGGGCTATGCTCCCTACAAGGGCGAAATCCCCGGCAGAGGAACCGGTTCCCTCATCGCTTTTGAAGCGGGGGAAGCGGTCACCTACGGCCTGTACCACGCCCAAGAGCGGGGTGTGCTGTTTATCGAACCGGGCACCCCCGTTTACGAAGGAATGATTGTGGGGGCTTCCCCTAAGGCGGAAGATTTGGTGGTCAACGTCTGCAAAAAGAAGCATGTGACCAACATGCGGGCAGCCGGCTCCGACGAAGCCCTGCGGCTGACCCCTCCCAAAAAGTTGAGCCTGGAGGAAGCGTTGGAGTTTATTGCCGACGACGAGCTGTTGGAAGTGACCCCCAAGAACATCCGGCTCCGCAAGCGGATTTTGGACAAAAACGCTCGGATGCGGGCCAACGCCAAGAAACAAGGCTAAATCTCTACAATATTGCTTACTCTTGTGGAAAATTTGGTTGAAATTTGTTGAAAGTTGTTGAAACCTGCCGCTGTATATGGTACAATATACCTGCAAGGTATGCTCTTTTTTGTCACTACACAGCGACAACCTGACAATAAAGAATTGGGAGTGTTGCCCTTGAAGCGAAAACTGTATTCCAATATGAAGCGGATGACGTCCGGGTTTTGTGTGGCCATTGTCTGCGTGACATTGACATCCCTGCTGTTGCGCCTGACGGTGTTCGACGATATGGCCATTACGGCGACGGCGGCCGCCGACGAGACCTCCGTGGTTGCGGAGGAAGATTCGGAACTCTTCCCCTACACCATCAGCCGCAAGGTCTACTTCGATACTCCCAAATCCCAGGGTGACTTTCAAATCCACAACCCTGAAACCAACAAGTTTTACATGACCGTCACCATTATCAAGCCGGACACCGGCGAAAACCTTTTGTACACCGGCTTTATCAAACCGGGCCAGAGCAGGGAAAAGGCCGCGCTACATATCCAACTGCCGGAAGGCATCTACCAGTGTGTGGCACAGATTACCGCCTTTGACCCCGAAACCCTGGAGCCCAGCGGCAGCGAGGAGCGGGACATCACCCTCTACGTCGGTCAAAAAGCAAAGAAATAAATGATTTTAAGAAGCGCCCAGACGGTTGGGCGCTTCTTATTTGCCCTTTTCCGGAATCATATTGGGGACGGTCGCCTCATATATTAAGAGGGAAGGATTGTCCCTTTTGATTGCCAGATACAGGAGGGCTTAAGGGTGAAGCAGAAGCGCAACAAGGGATTTTACCGGGTGACCCGAGGGGGGCCGGCCCTGGCCGTACTGCTCTGCGGCATGGCGGTCATTGTACTGCTCACCGGGCTGGCGGGCAGGGCGGTGCAGGTGGCGGCAAAACCGGCCAGACGCCCGATTTATTCGGTGGAAACGCCGGAAAAAAAGGTGGCCCTGGGCATCAACTGCGCCTGGGGTAACGAGGATATTGAGGAGATTCTAGAAGTTTTCGACAAACACAATGTCAAGGCCAGCTTCTTTTTGGTAGGGGACTGGTGCGACCGCTACCCCGACTCGGTGCGGCGCATCGACCAGGCGGGCCATGAGATAGGCAGCCATTCCGACACCCACGCCGACATGACCAAGCTGGACCGGGAGGGCATTCTGCGGGAAATCCGCGCCAGCAACGAAAAAATCAAAAAGCTCACCGGAAAATCCCCCATCTTGTTCCGGCCGCCGTCGGGAGCCTACAACAACCAGGTCATCGAGCTGATTGAGGCGGAGGGCCTTTTCCCCATTCAGTGGGACTGCGACAGTTTGGATTACCGCAACCTCACCCCCGACGAGATGCAGCAGCGCATCTTCAAAAAGCTGCGCAACGGCTCCATCCTCCTCTTCCACAGCGGCGCGAAGTATACCGCCCGGGCCCTGCCTCAAATTATCGAGGCCATCCGGGCGGAAGGATATGAATTGGTGATGGTGTCCGAGCTGATTCATCCCCGCCCCTATCGAGTGGATGTGGAAGGGCGCCAGCACCCGGTGGAGCCAACCAAAGAGGAGTAGCCTTGCCCTTTCCGGCAGTGGACTGAAAGCTAACCCCATCCCCTTTCGCTTATGCCGAAGGGGGATGGGGTTTTTTCAGACTGTAAACAAACCGTGAATTTTACTTTGTTAGGACGGTAACTTGTTGGCTTTTGACCTGCGAATTGTTATAATAATGAAGTTGTAAGGGGGACGGACGGTTATGCAATCCATTCAGCAGTTGAAAACCCGCATCGCCGCCATCGAAAGCACCCGGCAGATTACCCAGTCCATGCGGCTGGTGTCCACCGCCAAGGTGCAGCGCTGCCGTGCCCGGATGAACGCCGCCACCCCATTTTTGGAGGAAAGCCGCCGCCTTGTCGCCGCCGCTGTGCAAAGTCTGGAAGGGGAACAGCACCCTTATCTGACTCCCAAAGGGGAGAGCAAGGCCACGGCGGTGGTGGTGGTCAACGGCGACCGGGGGCTGTGCGGGGGATACAACGTCAACGTGGTCCGCAAGGCATACCAACTGATGAAAACCCTGCCGGGGGAAATCCGCCTGGTGACGGTGGGGGCCAAAGCCAGGGACTACTGCAGGCGCCGCAAGCACCCCGCCATTGCCGCCAGCTTTACGGGAGTTTCGGAAACTCCCATGTTTGACGATGGAGCGGAAATCGCCCGCCTGTTGCTGGAATGGTACGACGCCGGGGAAGTGGACGAGATTTTGGTGGTCTCCACCCAGTTTGTGTCCATGCTCACCCAGCAGGTCCGGGTGCAGCGGCTGCTGCCGCTGGAACCGCCCCGGGAAGGCAAACCCGGGCCGATGCGCTGCGAGCCGGCAGGGGCCGCTCTGTTGAACCGGGCGGTGCCCTTTTACGCCGCGTCGTTTTTATACGGGGTGCTGTTGGAAGCCGCCGCCTGCGAGCAGAGCGCCCGCATCGCCAGCATGGACAACGCGGTAAAAAATTCCGACGAGATGATGGCGTCGCTGCAGCTGCTTTACCATCAGGCCCGACAGGGCGCCATCACCCAGGAAATCAACGAAATTGTCGCCGGAGCCAACGCGGTAAACCAGGAAGGGGAGTGACGGATTGAACGAGGAGTTCGGCGTCATCAACGAAATCGGCCAGGTGATTCAAATCATGGGCGCTGTGCTGGACATCCGCTTTCCGGTCAGCGGAGTGCCCGCCATCAACAGCGCCATTAAAATACAAAACGGGGAGGAAGTGCTGGTTGCCGAAGTGGCTCAGCAGTTGGGGGACGGCGTGGTGCGCTGCATCGCCATGGGCCCCACCGAAGGGCTCACCCGGGGCATGCAGGCCATCAACACCCGCAGGCCCATTTCGGTGCCGGTGGGGGAGTGCACCCTGGGGCGGATGTTCAACGTTCTGGGGCAGCCCATCGACAACAAGGGGGATTTGGACAACGCGGAGCACTGGCCCATCCACCGGGACCCTCCCGAATTTTCCGACCAGAGCGAATCCACCGAAATTCTGGAAACCGGCATCAAGGCCATTGACTTAATCTGTCCCTATGTCAAGGGCGGAAAGGTGGGGCTTTTTGGCGGCGCGGGGGTGGGCAAAACCGTGCTGATCATGGAGCTGATTCGCAACATCGCCACCGAGCACGGAGGCTATTCCGTCTTTACCGGCGTGGGGGAGCGGACCCGGGAGGGCAACGACCTCTACTACGAAATGCTGGAGTCCGGGGTCTTAAGCAAGACGGCTTTGGTCTTTGGCCAGATGAACGAGCCCCCCGGCGCCCGCATGCGGGCGGCCCTCACCGGGCTGACCATGGCGGAATATTTTCGGGATATGCAGGGGCAGGACGTCCTGCTCTTTATCGACAACATCTTCCGCTTTGTGCAGGCGGGCGCCGAGGTTTCGGCGCTGCTGGGGCGGATGCCTTCGGCGGTGGGCTACCAGCCGACCCTGGCCACCGAAATGGGCCTGCTGCAGGAGAGAATTACCTCCACCAAGTGGGGGTCCATTACCTCGGTGCAGGCGGTATATGTTCCCGCCGACGACTACACCGACCCGGCTCCCGCCACCACCTTCGCCCATCTGGACGCCACCACCGCCCTTTCCCGGGCCATTGTGGAACAGGGCATCTATCCCGCCATCGACCCGCTGGCATCCACCAGCCGCATTTTGGACCCCCTGGTGGTGGGCAACCGCCACTATCAGGTGGCTCGGGATGTGCAGAGCATCCTGCAGCGGTACAAGGAGCTGCAGGACATCATCGCCATTTTGGGAATGGACGAGCTTTCTGAAGCCGACAAGCTGGTGGTCAACCGGGCGCGAAAGGTGCAGCGGTTCCTCTCTCAGCCCTTTTTTGCCGCCGAAAATTACACCGGCATCCCCGGGGCTTACGTGCCGCTGCAGGAAACCATCCGAGGCTTTGAGGAGATTTTGCAGGGCAAGTACGACGATGTGCCGGAAAGCTGCTTCCTCAACGCCGGCACCATCGACGATGTGATTGCCCGAGCCAAACAATAACCCATAATAGATTGGAGGAGTGGCTCATGTCCGCAAAGAGGCTGCGCTTTGCCGCTATTACCCCCGACCGCACGGTGCTGGAGCAGGACGTCGACTTTGTGATTCTCCGCACCCGGCAGGGGGATATGGGGGTTTTGCCCGGCCATGAGCCCTGCTGCGTCGAACTGGCGGAGGGAATCGCGAAGCTCTATCAGGATAAAAAGCACACCGATTCCCTGGCGGTGATGGGGGGCTTTGCCCTGGTGGAGAACAACCGGGTCACCGTCCTTTCTCCCATCGCCGAGCGGCCCGACCGGATGGAAGCCCTGCTGGAGGAACTCCGGCGCCGGCGGGAGGAGAAAATCAAAGAGGAACAGCGTACGGCGTTGGAGATTCAGCGGGTGGAAACCGCTCTGCGCCGGATGCTGGTGCAAAACGAGTCCAACCCTTACCCGGTGTTGGACCACGGCGATGACGAGGATACGCAGGATGAGCAATGATAAGAGAAGAATTATCAGGGCCCTGGGCCTGATGACCCAGTTGGGGCTGACCATGGCCTGCTGCGTGGTGGTCGGGGTTCTGCTCGGCCGCTTTTTGGACCGCAAACTGGGCACTTCCCCCTGGCTTTTGGTGATTCTTTCCCTGATTGGCGGCGCCGCCGCCCTGAAAGTAATGTACGATATGGTCGTAAAGGAGGAAATAAAGTAGATGCGCTGGTACCGGGAACTTTCCATAACCGCTCAAATTATTTGTAAAGCATTGGCCGTTCTGTCTTTGATTTTGCTGGTGGTTGGGCTTGTGGTGACCTTTTTCCTCTATCCCTTTGAAAAACCGCTGGCCTTTGTCGTGGGGCTGCTGGCAGGCACCATCCTTTCCGTTTTGAAGGTGGTGCTGCTGGAAAAGAGCCTGACCAAATCCATGGATATGGACGGCAAGACGGCGAAAAACTATTCCAATTTCCAGATGGTTGCCCGGTACTTTTTGACCATATTGGTGTTATTGGTGGCTGCTTTTTTCCGGAATGTGATTGGGATATTTGGCACCGTAGCCGGTATTTTGGCCTTGCAGCCGGCAGCCTACATTGCGGCCTGGCGCATCCGCAAGCTGCAACTGGACAAGCCATCCCCATCCGGGGAATAAAAGAACGTGCAAGACAGCAAAAATCCCGCCGTTTGGGCGGGATTTTTGCGTGTGCCAGAATTTAGAAGGGAGAGAGTTATTTTCATTTTAGAGCGCTGCCGATACGAAAGGAGATGCCTATTCCTTCAGCCATTGGATGAGCTGGCTTCGATTGGGGCTTTGACCGTGGAGGACGTAATATCCCGACACTGCATTGCCCAGCAGCAGAGCTTCCGGAATGGCAAGCCCCAGCAGCAGGCCAAAGCTGAAGCCTGCGTTGAAATTGTCCCCTCCGCCGGTGAGAATGGTGGGGTGCTCAATCACCTTGTTGGGGACGAAGCCTTCCTGCTCCTTGTTTGCGAACACGCACCCGTTTTTCAGGTGGATAGCCACCGCCTCCGGCTGCAATCGCTGGAAAAGGGCCCGGGCCAGGTCTTGAGGAGTTTCCGCCCCAATCTCCAGCTTGCGGGCAACGTCCTCCGCCTCGTTTAAGTTGAGGCTGTAGTAGAGGGAAAAGGCTTTCTGATACCGCCGGAGCACCTCAATAATTTCCAGGATTTCCTCTTTGCTTCGGCCGGAGCAGTCCGAAAAATCCACCAGCATGTGGATGGGCCTGCCTGCCCGCTCTACAATCAGGTCGCAGAGACCCGCCCAAATGGATGTGGCGCCCTTCATCTCGCTCCAGTTGAAAAAGGCCATCAAATCGGCGTCGGCAAAGGACTGGGCGACCATCCGGGGATTGACGCGGGAGGAAAAGGTTGGGTAGTCCAGCGCGTCGATGTCCTGGTTGTGGGCCAGCATCACCTTGCCGTCCCGAAACTCCAGGGCGTCGGATTTGCCCGGTTGCCCCATGCTGAACAGCTCGCATCCCTTGAGCGCGTCGCGAAAGAGAGGGTGAACGCCGGGCCACCCCAAAGCGCCAATGCAGGTCACCTTCACATCCAAACGGGACAAGGCGGCCGCGTAGTTTGGCATATTGCCCCCCGCCTTTTCCACCGTTTGCTGCAGCTCCAGCGAGCAGCTTTTGCCCGCTTTCTCCAGCAAATAGGAGCCAAATTGGCGGATGGTTTCGATGTACCGGTTGCCTTGGGCGTCGTGCTGCCGCACTCGCAAAATCCGGTCTATGTAGCCGTCAAATCCCACCGATACTTTTTTGGAGGAGTCAAAACCTGCAATGGCGTTTATGATGTTCTGTTTCAATGAAAACCCCTCAATATTTCTAAACTGGATTTATTAAATATAAGATTAGAAATGCCCAAAACTCCAAAAACAAATAAAAAAGCAGCATTACAATAACAATATAACGTATAAATCTTCCAGCGTCAACAGAAATTACAAAGAAACTTAAAAAATCAAAAAGGCGGTAACAACCGCCTTTTTGATTGGAATTTATTTTGGGATTAATCGCAGTCATCCCGGGTGAAGATGCTGTCCAGCGCCCTGTCGCTGGCCAACGAGCCGACGCCCTTGGAAGAGGCAAAGGGGGAGTTGCCCGGCGTTATGTTTAAATGGTCAAAGCCGCAGCCCGCCAGATACTCCAGCAGAAACTCCAGCACTTCCGGCTTGAGCTGCTCGATGACAAAGCCTCCCAGCACAAAATAGTTGACGTTGAGCACCGATTCCATATTCATGATAATGACGGCCAGATGCCGGGCAATGTAGTCGGCCACCCGTATTCTGGTCCGCTGGTCCTGCCCGTGGGCGTCGTAGACGTTGTATTGAAATTGGGTCAGCAAATGCTGGGGCGTGAGCATGGCTTCGGCGGGGGCGCCCATTTGGCTGAAGACGTCGCCAAACACCAGGTTGGCAATTTCGCCGGCGGCAAACTGCTTTCCCCGGCGCACGTGGCCGTTTAAGACAATGCCGCTTCCAATGCCGGTGCCCAGGGTGATGTAAACCAAATCGTCTTCGGCCGTCAGTTGCCGCTCCTTAAATTCCCCGATGGCGGCGGCGTTGACATCGTTTTCAATAAAAACGGGACACCCAAACTGGTGGGAGAGCTGGTCCAGGGGAGTTTTTAAATCGTAATCCACATCCCATCCCAGGAGTGGGGAGGGGGTGGTGGTGCGGTACTGGTTGGTGTCCACCGACGTGGGAAGCGCCAAGCCCATGCCGATGATTTTTTTCCGGGGGATGGCAAATTCGGCGATGAAGCGCTCCAATTGGGCGGGAATGGCTTGGGAAAGCAGGTCGTCCATGGAGCCGTTTAAGATGACCCGCTGGGAATGGACCACTTCATAGTTGAGATTGACGCAGGCGCATTCCAGGTATTTGCCGTCAAAGGAAGCGCCTATGGTAAAGAAGGCGTCGGGCACAAATTCCAGAAGCATGGGCTTGCGGCCGGCTCCGCTTACCTCCTGGGCTCCGATTCCTTTGAGGATGTTTAACTGCTCGAAGTAATCCACATGCTTGAGTACGGTGGGGAGGGATATTTTGGTATCCTTGCTGATTTGCATGCAGGACACCACTTGATGCTCGCGGGAACGGATATACTGAAAAATCGTCTGGCGGTTGATCCGCTTCAAATCTTTTCGATCTAATTTCAAGTTCGCCCCTGCCTCTCCCAATTTATTCCAATACTATTATCTTAACAAATCTCAAGAATAAGTCAATTCATAAACTTATTTAAAAATAGAAGCAAAACAAAAAGAAAGACAGGCACTTTAGCAAATGCCTGTCTCTGGAAGAATGAAACGCTCACAAAGGCAACTGGACAAGGGGTGGATTGGCCGGTTTGCCCGGAGCAGGGGAAATGGCAAATAGGATAAGGCTAGGCTTAAGGCTTGGGCTGCTTGTCCAAAATGTGGGTTTTAAAGAATTCCCGGGCAGTTTGGGGGGAGACGTCGTAGTACGCCCCGTCCAGACAGACGGAAACGCCCTGTTGACAACGCTTCATACAAAATTGCGCTTTCATTTCCACCTGATCGTGGAGGTTGTATTCCTCCACCATCTGCTGGAAGGTTTGAATCACATTGTAGGAACCCTTGAGGTGACAGGAGCTGCCGATGCAAACCATAAGACTTGCCATATCAATGATCCTCCCGGTTGACGTAGGATGTGTGCAGAAGCTCGTGTACTTTTCCTTTGAGAATGCCGTTGTAAAGGGACATCATAAGGGGGTTTTCCTCGCTGCGCTTGATGCTGCAAAGCTTGTCGGCGCTGTACAGGCCCTTGCCGCGCTTGACCTTTTCGGTGTCGGGAACATAGGGCTGTCCGGCTCCCGACACGCAGCCGCCGGGGCAGGCCATCACTTCCACAAAGTCGAAGTGCTCGCCGTTCTTAATCCGCTCGATGAGGGCGGCGGCGTTGCCCAGTCCGCTGACCACGGCAATACGCAGCACCCGGTCGTCCAGGGGAATGGTGCATTCTTTCACGCCTTCCATTCCTCTCATGCCCTTGAGGGCGATGGATTTCAGCGCGGTGGGGCTCTTGTCGGAGACCACCCGGCGCAGCACCGCTTCGGTGACGCCGCCGGTGACGCCGAAGATGACACCGGCTCCCGTCATGGAACCAAAGGGAGCGTCCACCGCTTCCGCCTCCAGCTCGGAGAAGATGATGCCGGATTCCTTAATCATCCGAATCAACTCCTGGGTGGTGATGACGTAATCCACATTGGGAACGCCGTCGGTGGAAAATTCGGGGCGGGCCGCCTCGAACTTCTTGGCGGTGCAGGGCATGACGGCTACATGGACCACCCGGCGGGAGGAGGTGGAATATTGCTCCTTAATCACCGATGCAAACATCTGCATGGGGGAGCGGCAGGTGGAAAGGTGAGGCAACAGCTCGGGATGATGTTTTTCGCAGTACAGAACCCAGGCGGGGCAGCAGGAGGTAAACAGGGGCATATCGGGGTTGGTTTCCAGCCGCTTGAGCAGTTCGTTGGATTCCTCCAGTACCGTTAAGTCGGCGCCGGTGGAGGTGTCGAACACTTCGTCGAAGCCCATGCGGCGCAGGGCGGCCACCACTTTACCCATGGAGTTTTCGCCCTCGGGGATGCCCAGCTCTTTGCCCAGAGCCACCCGGACGGCGGGGGCAATCTGGACGGTGACCTTGGCGTTGGGGTCGTCTAAGTCCTTCCACAGGCGGGAGGTGTCGTTTTTCACCACCAGAGCGCCGGTGGGGCAGACCGCCGCGCACTGGCCGCAGCCCACGCAGCAGCTTTCGGAAAGGGGCTTGTCAAAGACGGTGGAGATGGTCATCTTGGAGCCCCGGTGGGCAAAGTCGATGGCTCCAACCTGCTGAATTTCGTTGCACATCCGGACGCAGTCGCCGCAAAGAATGCACTTGCTCTGGTCCCTGGTGATGCAGGGGGAGGAACTGTCGAGCTTGGGTTCCTGAGCCGTGTTGGGGAAGCGGACGTCGGTGATGTGGAAGCGCTTGGCCAAATCCTGCAACTTGCAGTCGCCGTTGTTCTGGCAGGTGGTGCAGTCCCGGCAGTGGTTGGCCAGCAGCAGTTCCAGGATGTTTTTGCGGTAGCGGCGCAGCCGCTCGGTGTTGGTGCGAATCACCATGCCGTCCCGGGGCTGGGCGGAGCAGGCGGCTTCCAGCCCGCCCCGCTCGTTTTCCACCATGCACATCCGGCAGGCGCCGTAGATGGAAAGCTCCGAGTGATAGCAGAAGGTGGGCAGCTTGATGCCGACCTTGCGAATGAGTTCCAGAAGATTTTTTTCGTCCCCAATTTCTACAGGAATCCCGTCAATGGTGACAATGCCTCGACTACTCATGGATTACGCCTCCTTGATGGCCCCGAACGGGCAGGTTTGGATGCAAGCGCCGCACTTGATGCAGGCTTCGGTAATGGCAAAGGGCTCTTTCACCTTGCCCACAATGGCCCCGGCGGGGCAGGAGCGGGCGCACTTGGAGCATCCTTTGCACAGGGATTGGTCAATCACAATACGCTTGAGCTTTTGGCAGCTTCCCGCCGGGCAGCGCTTCTCCCGGATATGGGCTTCATACTCGTCCCGGAAGCTCTTGATGGTGCTGACCACCGGGAAAGCGGCGGTCTTACCCAGGCCGCAAAGAGCGGTGTGGGAGATGGTGTCGGCCAGTTCCAGCAGCAGTTCGATGTCGCCTTCTCTGCCTTCTCCGGCCACAATCCGCTCCAGAATTTCCAGCATCCGGCGGGTGCCTTCCCGGCAGGGGACGCACTTGCCGCAGCTTTCGTTCTGGGTGAAGTTCATAAAGAACCGGGCCACTTCCACCATGCAGGTGGAGTCGTCCATCACCACAAGGCCGCCGGAGCCAATCATGGCCCCCGCCTTGCTGAGGGAGTCAAAGTCCAAGGGAAGGTCCAGATGCTCGGTGGTCAGGCAGCCGCCGGAGGGTCCGCCGATCTGCACCGCCTTAAATTGGGCGCCTCCCCGCATGCCGCCGCCCACGTCAAAGATAATCTCCCGCAGGGTGGTTCCCATGGGGACCTCGATGAGGCCGGTGTTTTCGATGTTGCCGGTCAGGGCAAAGGCCTTGGTGCCGGGAGAGTTGCTGGGGCCGATGGACTTAAACCACTCGGCGCCCTTGGAGATAATCAAGGGGACGTTGGCAAAGGTTTCGACGTTGTTGAGAACGGTGGGCTTTCCAAACAATCCCTGCTCCACGGTGCGGGGAGGCTTGACCCGGGGCATGCCCCGCTTGCCTTCGATGGAGGAGGTCAGGGCGCTGCCTTCGCCGCAGACAAAGGCGCCGGCTCCCCGGTTGATGTGGAGCTTAAAGGAAAATCCGCTGCCCAGGATGTTGTCGCCCAGCAGGCCCAGTTCTTCCGCCTGGGCAATGGCCTGGCGCAGCCGCTCCACCGCCATGGGGTATTCGGCCCGGACGTATATGTAACCTTCCTGGGCGCCGCAGGCGTAGGCGGCAATCATCATGCCCTCCAGCATCCGATGGGGGTCGCCTTCCATGATGCTGCGGTCCATAAAGGCGCCGGGGTCGCCTTCGTCGCCGTTGCAGACCACATAGCGGATGGGTTCCGGCTGGCGGCGCACCTGGGCCCATTTCCGCCCGGCGGGGAAACCGCCGCCGCCGCGGCCCCGGAGGTTGGAGTTGCTGATTTCCTGGATGACCTCTTCGCCGGTCATTTCAAACAGTACTTTTTCCAGAGCGGAGTATCCGCCCACCGCTAAGTATTCCCGAATGGAGGTGGCGTCGATATGGCCGCAGTGTTCCAGCACCAGGCGGGTTTGACGGCTGTAGAAGGGGATATCTTCCTGTTTTTTGAAGATGATGTCGTTTTTGGTGTAGGCCAGGCGGGGAATGTGCTCGCCTTTGAGGATGGTTTTCTCGAGAATTTCCTCGCAGTCCTCCAGCTTTACCTTGGTGTAAAGCCAGCCCTGGGGCTCAATCCGCACCAGAACGCCCATTTCGCAAAAGCCGTGGCAGCCGCTTCTCTTCAGGCCCACATGCTGGTGGGGGGTGTTGTCCAGTTCCACGCTGCAGGGGATGCCTTTTTCCGCCATCAGCTCCTGAAACCGCTGGTAAATGGCCAGGGAGCCGCCGGCAATACAGCCGGTTCCGGCGCAAATCAAAATCTTTTGGGTTTCCTTTGCCGCAGCCTCCATACAGGCTTTGCGCAGAGCAATCAAATCGTCTCTGGTTTTAAGCATTGGCGTTTTCCTCCTTGAGCTGGTTGAGCAGTTCGCTGGCTTTGTCCGGCGTCATGGCGGGGTAAACCTTATCGTTGACGGTGACAACCGGAGCAAGGCCGCAGGCCCCCAGGCAGGAGACCGTCTCCACTGTGAAGAGGAGGTCGTCGGTGGTGGATTTTTTCTCGCTCAGGCCAAGATCGCTGCGCAGCCGCTCCAGAATCGGAATGGATTTGCGCACGTGGCAGGCGGTGCCGTCACAAATCTTGATGACGTACTTTCCCTTGGGCTCCAAAGAAAAGTTCTCGTAGAAGGTGGCCACCGAGTAGACACTGGCCTCGCTGACCCCCACCCGCTTGGCAAGCTGCGGGAATACCTCGGGGGGGAGATAGCGGTAATGCTCCTGCACCTCCTGCAAAATGGCGATGACGGCAGTGGGTGCTGCGCCGTGTCCGTCGATGATTTGGTCCACCAGACGGCTGTCGTAACGTTGGCTCATATAGGATGCCTCCTCATTTAGAAATAGCTTACTTTAACACGTTTTCCCATTTGGCGAAGGGATTGGCAGAGCTCCTCCACCAGCTGCATTTTGATGGAAAACCCAATGGGTAAATTGGGGTTTTGATGGGCGGGGTTGATGGCTCTTCCCACGTAGAAGTTGATGTCGGTGGCCTCTTCAAACAGCATCCGGGCGATGCAGGAGGCGCCGTCTTTGTTGCGGCTCCAGTCGGTGTAGGAGCTGTTTTCCGCCAGGTAATCCCGGGAGTATTCTAACACCCGGTTGATGGTGATGACCCCTTCGGTGACCAAATCCACCCCTTCGATGGTGGCGGTGGGGGGAATTTCGGGGTCGTGGTAGGTAAGGTCGGCCACCAGTTCCCTGCCCAGGTACTGGGCGGCTAAGGTGGAGGTGGTGCCCCCGCAGACGATGTGTTTGCCTTCTCTGGAAAAGAAGAGGGACATCATCCGGTCCACGTCCTCCGGGTTGCGGGGAGGCCCCAGCATCAGATTTACCGGGTTTCTTCGGCGGATGCGCAGGGCGCATACAGTGGTGTCGTCCCCCGGCTTTCCGTCGTACAGCACCTGGCACTGTTCCAGCAGGATGGTGGCAAGGGCTTTGGCGGAGTATTTGGTTTTGTACAGCCGCTCCATAAAGTCGATGACGTCGGAGCGCTGCCACCCAAAGTTGAGGCTGGTGCCCACACCTGCGTGAATCACCCCGTCGCTGATGGCGATGAAGGTGTCGTTTTCCTGCAGGGGGAATTTGGATTTGTAGATGAGCTTTCCGTCGATGGTTTCCGACGTTTGGGGGTAAGAAACGCTTTTCCCGTTCCGCAGCAGGATGACGTGGGGGTTGTCGTATTGGATGATTTCCGCCTGGCGGTTGTCGGTGATATGTATGATGGTAAAGGTGGAGTAGGCGATGCCCCGCACGCTGCAGACGGGAAGGGTGGCGGCAATGGCCTGTACGCATTCTTCCAGGGGCATTTTTTGGGCCACCATGGTGGAGATAATCTTGGCGGTGAGGGAGGAAAGGATGTTGGCTTTGACGCCGCTGCCCAAACCGTCGGCCAGAACCACCACCAGGGAGTCGCCGTCGGGGGATTCCACCACCTCCACCCGGTCTCCGCAGATTTCTTCTCCGTATTTAATCAAACTGGAATATCCCACATCGGAACATAGGCTATTCATTGCGCAGGGTCTCCTTCAACTTGGTCAATGCCACTTTGGTTTCGGCGGTGGTTTCTCCCAGAAGAGAGGCGATTTCCTGCACGGTGCGCATTTGCTTCTGGATAACCTGGTCGGTGATTTCAATGGCCTTGCGGCTCAATTCTTCGTGCATGTTGCGGGCCTTTTTCTCCTCGGTGATGTCCCGCAGAATGGCGATCAGCGATTCGGAAGCGGAATCCCGCACGATGGTGATGGCGATGTACCGGTCGTATTCCGCAAGGTACAGCTGCTTTTCCAGCAGGTCTTTTCTGTGGTACTGCACGTCCAGAAAGGGAGAGGGGTCGAGGATGCAGACCAGCTGCCGGCCCAGCACATCCTTTGGGTTTTTGACATGAAGCAGGTGGCAGGCGGCGGGATTGATTTGCTGGATTTCGGTCAGCTCGTTGACCACGATGATGCCGTTGGGGGTGTTGTTGATGATGCTGTCCGAAAAGGATTGAGCTTTTGCCATCAGGTACGGCAGGCACATTTCTATTTCCGCCTTGCCGCAGAGGATGGCCACCGCCTTGTCCCGGCAGGTGTCGTAGCCGCAGGTGCCGCAGTTGAGCTCGTGTTCGGGCAGGGTTTTGCCCATTTGGCGGAGCACTTCTTCGATGGCTTTACCGCCCGGTCTGGGGTGAAAGCTGGGCAGGGGCGGCATCTCCTTAAACAGCTGCTTTGCCGGCGGAATGTGGACGGCAAAATCCTCGGGGCCTGCCACTTCGCTGATGCGGGCGGTGTGGCGCATGATGGTGCGGGCGTCCATGGCGGGCCCGCCCACGCAGCCTCCCCGGCAGGCCGACATTTCGATGAAACAGTGGGTGAGGTTGCCCTGAATGACTTCCTCCAAGGCTTGGATGCACTGGCGGGTGCCGTCCACCATCAGGTAGTGGTAGTCCTCCCGCCGGCACTCCATGCTGCGCAGGATTCCCCCGGTGATGGGGAAGAAGCGGGCGGTGCCGCTGACCGGCTCCGGGTCGGCGGGGATGGAAAGACCTTCATCCTCCAGCCAGCGGTTGAGTTCCTCAAAGGTGAGGACGCAGTCCACCGGGCCGGGATATTGCTCCGCCTCGGCTTTTTTGGAAACGCAGGGGCCGATAAAGACAGTTTTGGCGCCGGGATGGCGGGCTTTTAAGTCGGCGCAGTGGGCCATCATGGGGGAAACTACCTTGGCCAGATAGGGCAGAGCGGCGGGGAAGTGCTTTTGAATGAGGGTGTTGACGCTGTGGCAGCAGGAGGAGATGATGACGTCCTGCTCCCCCTGTTCCACCATCTCGTCGTAGCGGGTTTTGACGATGGTGGCGCCTAACGCCGTTTCCTCCACGCCGGCAAAGCCCAACTTCTTAAGGGTTTCCTCGATGGAATGGATGCTGGCGCCGGGGTAGTTGGCCAGAGCGGAGGGGGCAAGGCTGACCCACACTTCGCCGGTGGCCAAAAGCTCCTTGGCCCGTTTTAAGTCGCAGCGAATGCTTTTGGCGTTCTGGGGGCAAATCACAAAGCACTCGCCGCACAAAATGCAGTCGTCCTGCACGATTTGGGCTTGTCCTTCCGAGAACCCAATGGCTTTGACGGGACAGTGCCGAATGCACTTGTGGCAGTTTTTGCAGTTGGCCTTTTTTAATTTAAAGTATTCCGTCACGCACGTTCTCCTCCTTGCAGGAAATGGGAACAAGGCTGGGCTGCTGACCGAGAATCTGTTTGGTAATGAGCGCCAACGAAGCGGCAATATCCTCATCCTGCACCGTCACGTCTTTGGGGACGGTCAGGTGGGTGGGGGCGAAATTCCAAATCACCCGCACCCCCGCCTGCACCAACAAATCGCAGACGCCTTGGGCTTCCTCGGCGGGAACGGTGATGATGCCCACCGCCGGCCTGAGCTTCCGGCAGAGGGGGACGAGATTTTGCAAGTCCTGCACCTCATACCCTGCCAGCCGTCTTCCCACCAGGCGTTGGTCGTTGTCGAACACCGCTTGAATGGGAAAGCCGTAGTGGGAAACTCCAAAGTGGGCTGCCAAGGCTTTCCCCAGATGTCCCATCCCCACCAGCACGGCGGAATGTTGGGTTCCCCCGTTTAAGTAGTCGACCAGGTGCCGAACCAGGGACTGTACTTGAAATCCATTGCGGGGCCGGCCTTTGGCGCCCACCGCCGCAAGGTCTTTTCGCACCTGAACGGGATGCAGGCCCAGCTGCGTGGCAATTTCCGTGGAGGAAACGTAAAGGGCATCCTTTGGCAGCGAGTGAAGATAGCTGACGTAAAGGGGCAGCCGCTGCAGGGTGCGGGGAGAAACAGGATGTTGTGGCAGCATAGCATCCTCCTTGGACATGCTAACGCCGCCGTTCAAAAGCCGGCGGCCGGATGGTGAAAAAGCCCTTTTTAAGCCATTTTTCTGCCTATATAGTAACAAAACCAAACCATAACTTGAAATGTGTATTTGGAATAACGATATTTAATTATCGATATATTATTATAGATAAAAAACACCGGTTCTCTTGAACCGGTTTGTGAAATGTCGTCAGTTTTGTGGCAAATTCCAAAGGGAGGAACCGTAATCGGTTTCATATGTTACAAAAAGCGCCCAGTTGGAAGGCGCCCCCGTATCCGTCAGAATACGGGGGTTGCCTCCACCTGGGCTTTTGCTTCTTTGAGTTTTTCGATAAATTGCTGCGCTAATTGGGGCAGGTTACCTTTGGGGTAGACCAACACGTCCTTTTGCGTCATGTTGTGGGCGGCGCATTTGCGCTGCACCAAACCGTTGCGCTCTAAAAGGTCCCGGGGCATGGGGGAAACCCACATATAGGTGACGGGAACCCGGGTCAACAGGTCCATCTGGCTGCCCCGGTCCTGCACATAAATGCGCCGGGAAGGGATTTGAGCTTCCTGCGTGGGGAAATTGGGGATGGAATGGTCGTCGTGGACAATTTCCACATAGGGTTGGAGCTGCTGGGCGTCCAACTGAGGGCAGGCGGTCAGGGGGTGATGTTGGGACATCAGCACCAGACTTTCAAATTCCCAAAACTCCTCCCAGGCAAGGCCCTGGTCTTCCAAAAACCGCAGAAAGTAGGATTCGTACATGCTTTGGTAGCGGATGATGGCCAGATGGTGCTTTTCCTCCAGGATATTTCGAATGGCCTGAAGGGTTCCCACCTCGACAAAAGTGATGTCCATTCCTTTTTGCGGGTCCAGGGAACCTACAAAGGCGGTGAAGGCCTCGGCAATATAGCTGCTGCGGGGAATGGACAGCCGCAGGGTGTGGACGTTCTGGTTCTGACCCGAAAAGTGGGCCTGCATCTTTTCCACCTGGGCAAGGATGTTGCGGGCATACTCCAGAAACTCCTTGCCCTCGGCGGTAGGGGTGACGCCTCTGGAGGTTCGATGGAATAAGGTAATGCCCAACGAGTGTTCCAGGTCCTTGATGGCCTTGCTCAAGTTGGGCTGGTTCATGTAGAGGTTTTCCGCCGCCTGGGAAATGGAGCCGGTTTTCTCCACTTCCACGGCGTATTTAAAATGCTGCAAATTCATAGACAGTTTCCTTTGACCAGCCGTTCCGACAGGTTCTGAGAGAGGATGGCGAGAGAGGCTGCGAGATTTTCGTTTTTAATCAGCACATCGTCGGGCACCGTAAGATGAACGGGCGCAAAATTCCAGATGGCGGCAATGCCTGCCGACACCAACAGGTCGCACACCTGCTGCGCTTCGGAACCGGGCACGGCGATGATGCCGATGAGGATGTGCATCCGCTGGCAAAGGTCCGGCAGCTTCGACACGGGCAACACCTGCTTGCCAAACAACGTTTGGCCCACGATGTTCTCGTCCCGGTCAAAGGCGGCCACAATGTTGATGCCGATTTCTTCAAAGCCGGAATAGGAAAGCAGCGCTCTGCCCAGATTGCCCGCTCCCACCAGCACGGCTTCGTCCATGCGGTTATAGCCCAGCTGAAATTCAATGCTGTCAATCAGCTCCGCCACCAGAAAGCCGGTGCGAGGCCGCCCGCCGGTCTTGCTGATGCAGGCAAGGTCCTTGCGAACCTGAACCTCTCCCAGCCGCAAATCCCGTGCAATGGTGGTGGAGGAAACGGTCTCGACTCCTTCGCTGCGCAGCATCTTAAGGTAATTGTAATAGCCGGGTAAGCGATGAAAGGTTTGCTTTGGAATGGAAACTTCCCCTGCGTTCATACCCAACCTCCATAAGTAGTATCAGTATTATGTTACTGAATTATGGCGACAAAAGCAATTCTTTTTTGAAAAAGCAACAAATCTTTATACAAAACTCCTTTAACCAACAGGACCACCCGCGCAAAGCAGGTGGTCCTGTTGGTAGATGGAAAGGAATGGAAGCGTTACGGAGGTATTTCTTATTGATGTAAAATCACAGCGATATCGTTGACATTGGTGCCGGTCGGACCGGTGACAATGAGTCCGTCGATGGCCTTGAGGGCGTGGTAGGAGTCGTTGTCGTCCAGCACCTTTTGGATGTCCAATCCCTTTTCCGCCAGTTTGGCGACGGTGTTGCCGTCCACAATGCCGCCGGCCGCGTCGGTGGGGCCGTCGGTTCCGTCGGAGCCTAAAGAGAAGATGACCACGTCGCATCTTCCAGCAATGCCTTCGGCGGCGGCGAGGGCAAGCTCCTGGTTGCGGCCGCCTTTGCCCTTGCCCTTGATGTGGACGACAGTTTCGCCGCCCAGAATCAAAGCGCAGGGGGCCTGGAAGCTATGGGGTCCGTTGTTGATTTGAGCCGCCAGGGACGCCGCCATCCGGCCGGCTTCCCTTGCTTCGCAGTTGAGGTTGCTGGTGAGGATATAGGGAGTGTAACCCAGCTCTTTGGCGATTTCCGCAGCGGAGCGGCACAGGGTGGAGACGCTTCCGGTGATGACCGTTTCCACGTTGTCGGCGGATTTGGGGGTCTCCTGCTCCAGCAGTTTTTTCATGGTGTCGTTGATTTTCAGGTTGTATTTTTCCACCACCCGCTTGGCGTCGGCCACGGTGGAAAGGTCGGGCGCCGCGGGGCCGGAAGCGATGGAATCCAGCCGGTCTCCCAGCACGTCGGAGAGAACCACCGTAAACACCTTGGCGGGAGCGGCAATTTGGGCAAAGCGGCCAGCCTTGACGCTGGAAAGCCGCTTGCGAATCATGTTGATTTCCACGATATCGGCGCCGCTGGCCAGCAGCTGGCTGTTGATGTCCACGATGTCGTCCAGGGTGACGCCGGGCTGAGGCAGCTCAAAGAGGGCGCTGCCGCCTCCCGAGATGAGAAAGAGCAGTTCGTCTTTCTCTCCAAGGCTTTTGGCCAAATCGATGGCCAGTTGGGTTCCCCGCAGGGTGTTTTCGTCGGACAGGGGGTGACCCGCCTCGACGATTTCCATGTTGGGGATGGGGCCTTTGGAATGGTCGTATTTGGTGATGACAACGCCCTTCCGAATCCGGTCGCCCAGTTCCTCGTGGGCGGCTTTGGCCATGGTCCAGGCGGCCTTGCCGATGGCAACCAGATAGATTTCTCCCTGGAAGGTGTGTCCGGCCAAGGCGGTTCTCACCGCGGCTCCGGGCAGGTTGGCCTCGATGGAGCGTTGGATGATGGCCTGCGCGTCCCGATGAAGTTTATTCATAGCTGCACTCCTTTAGATGACCATGACTGCTACGCCGTCGGGAATGGCTACGATGCTGGCGTTGGGATTGCCCAGCATGTCTTCCGCGATTTTCATCGCCTCGTCCAGAGAATGGGCGGGAGTCATGTGCAGGTCGCGGACCATTTCGTCGGGCGCGTCGGAAACATACACCACCCTGGCGTGTTTGAGCACCCGGGCAAAGATTTGGCTCTGCCACTGGTCGATGCGAGTTTCGTCCTTGGGGGTTTTCAGGAAGGTGTCCATCATGCGGTTCAGGTCTTTTTCTTCCGCAAAGGTCTTGTGGAACTCTGCGCCGCCGTGGCCGTCGTTGGATTTGGCCATCATGATGATGACGCCGCCTTCTTTGACGGTGGCTTCGGCAGCAGTCATGCCCTTAACGGCCTGATAGATGTTCTGGTCCAGAGGATATCCGCCGTTGGTGGTGACGGCAATGTCGGCGGGGATGCTGTTTACCTGGCATTTGCTGCTCAGGAACTGACGGCCCTGGATGTGGGCAAGGTCGCAGTCGCCGGCCACCGCGTAGATGACTTCTTTGTTGGCGTTGATGACCACGTTGCAGATAAAAGCAAGGCGGGCCACCCGGGCGGCATACAGCATGTCGATGTGGATGGGGTTGCCGTCTACGATGCCGGTGCGAGCCTTGGGATGGGCGATAAACTCGGCGTTGTGGTTGTAGATAACGGTTTTGCGGCTGGCGATGCCGGGCAGCACGCTTTTGCGGCCGCCGGAGAAGCCTGCAAAGAAGTGGGGCTCGATGAAGCCTTCCGCCACCAGCAGGTCGGCGTCCATGGCCAGCTTGTTCAGAATCAGGTCGCCGCCGGAGGGCAGCTTGCCACAGTATACCATGGGAGAGGTGTCGCAGTTGTGGACCACAATCTTTTCATTGTTGACGATTTCGGGGCCGAACTTGTTGATGAGCTCCTCCTCGGAAGTGTCGCGATGGCAGCCGGTGGCAATCAGAATGGTGATGTCGGCGTTGGGGTTGCCTTTGCGGATTTCCGCCAGCAGTTGCGGCATGATGATTTTGGAGGGAACGGGGCGGGTGTGGTCGCTGGCGATGATGACCACCTTATTCTTGCCCTCCGCCATGACACTGAGCTTGGGGGTGCCGATGGGATGCTCCAAAGCCTGACGAACCAATTCTTCCTGGGAAGCCTCGGGTTTGTAGTGGTGCATGTGAGAGACCAGTTCCCCCAAGAACCGCTCTTTAGGGAAATCGTACTCAATCATTTCTTTGCCGTAAGGGAATTTTACGACGGGCATAGGTATCCTCCTTTATCATAAAACAGTGGGTGTCTGTATCCTTCCAACGTTAATGGCAGTAAGCCAGAGCTCAAGAGGCTTTCGGGTAAAGGTATTATAACTTCTCGCCGATCTCGATGGCGTAGAGCAGACTGTCCGGTTTGGCCACCAGCTTGCCGGCAATGTCAAAGGCGGTGCCGTGGTCCACCGAAGTCCGCACCACATCCAGCCCGACGGTGATGTTGACTCCCTCGTCAAAAGCCAGCAGCTTTAAGGGAATGTGTCCCTGGTCGTGGTACTGGGCCACCACAATATCAAATTCTCCCTTCAGGGCCCGGAGGAACACTGTGTCGGGAGCGATGGGGCCGGTGACCTGAATGCCCCGCTGTTTGCAGATTTCCACCGCCGGGGCGATTTCTTTGATTTCCTCGTCGCCAAACAGCCCGTTTTCCCCCGCGTGGGGATTAAGACCTGCCACCGCAATCCGAGGGGTTTCGTAGCCTGTTTTCTTGAGAGTATCATGGGCCAGTTGGATGACGTTGACCACCCGCTCCCTGGTCAGGGAGGTGCAGGCGTCCCGCAGGGAAATGTGGGTGGATACGTGAATGACCTTTAGCTGCTTGCTCCACAGCAGCATGGCGTAGTTGTCGCCGTGGGTAAACTCACCAAAAATTTCGGTGTGTCCGGCGTAGTTGTGCCCCGCCAAATGAAGGGATTCCTTGTTGAGAGGCGCGGTAACCACGGAGGTTACCTCTTTGGCCAGGGCGCTGTCAATGGCCGCCCTCACATAGCGGAAGGCGCACTCTCCGCCAAGGGCGCTTACCTTGCCAATGGGAACATCTTCCACCCGAACAGGGTGGGGATCAATAATGTTGATGGCTCCCAGTGCCGCTTGACCGGCACTGGGAACCACATGAACAGGGAAGGGAGAATGCAACAGCTTAGCATAGTGCTCCGCCATGGAGGCGCTTCCAAACACAATGCAACGGTCGATGTAGTTGGGGCGTTCCATCAAGGCTTTGATGATAATTTCCGGCCCGATGCCACAGGGGTCCCCCATGGTAATAGCAAAACGTTTCATCATGATCCTTAATCTACTTCCTTTAATTTGCGCAGAGCAAAGTCGATGGCATCTTCCCGTCCAAAGGCACCCGCTTTGGTAATGATTTTCAGGCCATCCCACGGGCCGCCCCGCAGGCGCATCATGGGAATGCCCACCAAAATCTCCGTTTGAATCATGGAGCCGGATGCTTCCAGAGCACGCATAAAGGAGATTGCCGTATCTCCTCCGGTGAGGAATACTCCGCTGGGCCGGAATTGCTCCAACACCAGGCGGGCGATTTGCCCCATCCTGTCCTGGGTATAAAAGCTTACCTGTTCCAAAGCCATGCCCTTTTCGGAAGCCGCCCGGTCGGCGTTGGCAAGGCCGGTTTTCCGGTCTACCGAGGAGGCGGAGGCCAGGAGCACGTCTTTGCCGGCTTTGAGGAAGTCCACCGCTTGAGCTGCGATTTCCCGAGGGGTTACCTGCTCCAGAATCAGTTGGTCGATGGGCACCCTGACCAGCGCGGCTCCCTGTTTTTGAGCCCAGAGAAGTTGCTGGTTGGTGACTTCGCTCAGGCTGGCAATCACCGCCAGAGCGGGGGAGATGTTGCGCTCCAGCCCCAGCAGCACGTCGGCGATGGCTGCGGTGCCGCACCAGAGAATCCGGCGGCCGGTTTGGAGAGCCGCCTGGACCAGAATCTCCAGGTGGCGGTTGCTGGTGGCGTCGGCGGAGCATATGGTTGCCCCGGAAAAATCGATGTTGCCGCTTTCGATTTCCTGCAGCCCGATATGCTTGACCGGTTGCGAGAAGGCCTCTTGCAGAATGATTTGAATGTTGTCCTGCCGGACGGGGGTTTTGGGGTCCCGAGCCATCTCCGTTTGGGTGATTGGCACATGGTTGAGCATGTGCACAGCGTTTTCCGTTGTTCTTCCCAAGGCGGGCAGAGCGGGCGCGAACAGGACCAAATCGGCGTTCATCGCAGCCTGAGTGGCGGCAATTTCCACGCCAATGTTGCCCCGCAGGGTGGAATCCACCTTCTTAATCACATGGTGAAAGGAGAAAAAATCAACGGATGCAAGCTGTCGGGCCAGTTTCTCCTGCGCTTCCGTCTTGCTCAGCGCCCGACTTTCGGTGTCGATGACGTAGGAGCAGTCGTCTTCCTTCACGCCGTCGGAGGAAAAAACGACGCTGACCGGCAGACCCCGGCGGCAAATTTGCACGCCGGTGTCGTTTGCGCCGGTAAAGTCGTCGGCTATGACTAAGTAACGACTTGGATGTTTCATGGTTTACGCTTTGGCCGCAGCACGCCGCTTGTTTTCGAGCTTAGCAATGTAGCTGGTGACGATGGGGCAGAGGATGGCGGTCACAATGATGGCGGCGGCAACCTGAGCGGTGGCGGAAGCTTCGACAGCTTTCAGGCTGGCGTCAGCAGCGGCAATAGCGGCGGGAGTACCCACGGCGTTGCCGGCGGTGGTACCAATGGCGGCGCCAACTTCGGGATGTTCGGCGCGGATGAGCTTCATGGCCAGATAGCCGCCCAGACCGGTCAGGATGCAGGAGAGGACACCGAGGATGAATCCGGGAATGCCGGCTTCCAGAAGCTGACGCAGGCTCAGCGCGGATCCCAAGGGGAAGGCGAAGAAGGGAATCAGAATGGTAGCGCCGGGAGCCAGCCACTGGCGCAGCTCTTCGTCCAGGTTGCCCAAAACGCAGCCGACGATGATGGGCAGGATGGCGCCAACCAGCATCATAAAGGGAATTTCGGCGATACCGGACATACCCAGAGCCACCATGGTCAGGAAGGGACCGTCGTTGATGGACAGGATGGACACGGCACCGACGTCGGTGGAGTCGCCGAACTCACCAGCCAGGGCGCAGTAAAGGCCGCCGTTGGAGTTGGTGATGGCCGCAATCAGAGCCAGAGGAGTCAGGCCAAGAATGCCCTGGGGACCGACAACGTTGTTGACGATGATACCAATAGCGGCACCGATAATGAACTTAACAGCAGTCAGCACAACACCTTTCAGCAAGGGCTGACCGGCTTGCTTTACGTTGATCTGCGCGCCGTTGCAGAACAGGAACACGGCCAGAATCGGCATGGCGCCGGATTTCCACAGGTGGGTGGAAAAGCTGCCGATTTCCAGGAACTGGGGGAAGAAGGTGTTGGTCAGTACGCCGAGCAGCAGAGGAACGATCATCAAACCGCCGGGAACCTTTTTGACTGTTTTTAGAATGTTCATTGTTACCCTCCTAAGAAACTAAAATTTTGGTCCACTCACCTATAATTAGCAAAGTTCGTGCCAAAATAATTGGATGCCCCTGATAATCCAACAATATTTTGTCAAAGCTATAGTCCTTAGAGTATATTTTTGCAGAAAGTCGGACTTTATGCGCCGCCCTTCAACAATTTCTGCATAGGAAATATTTATTGCTTACCCAAATTTTAAATAAATATTGCAGGTTTATAAAATGAATTTAAAAAATGAAACGCCTACGTTTCATTAATGAACAAATAGTGTTTCATCAAGAAACGCAGACGTTTCAAACTGAAAAGTGGCTTACACTTTGGTTTGACTGCGGAGCTTGCGCCACAAGGTGGTGCGGCTGATGCCCAGAATTTTGGCGGTTTCCTGCATGTTTCCACCGGTTTGGCGCAGCACTTTATGAATGATTTCCAGCTCCAGGTTTTTCAGCGGGGCCACCGGGACCGCCTCGGAGTCCTTTTCCGGAACATCCACCGCAACGTCGGGGGAGAAGGGCTCGGGGGTGTGCCAGTACCGGTCCATGAGATGGTCGAAGGAGGAGAGAATGACGCTTTTTTCCATCATGCCTTCCAATTCCCTCACATTGCCGGGATAATCGTGCTGCAATAACAGTTTCTTCACCTCAGGGGTGATGGCAAGCTCCGGTTTGTTGTATTTTGCGGCGTATTTTTTGATAAAGGATTCCGCCAGCGGAAGGATATCCTCTTTGCGCTGCTTCAGTTCCGGGATGCGCAGGGTGAGGATGCTGATGCGAAAATACAAATCCTTTCGGAAGGTGCCCTCCTGAATCATTTTGGCCAGATTGCGGTTGGAGGCTGTGATAATCCGCACGTCCACCGGTATCATCTTGGTGTCGCCGATGCGCATCACCTGTTTTTCCTGCAGAACCCGCAGCAGCCGGCTTTGCAGGTCGATGGGAAGCTCGGATATTTCGTCCAGGAACAGGGTTCCCTCGTGGGCCAGCTCAAAAATACCGGCCCGGCCTTTTTTTCCGGCGCCGGTGAAGGAGCCTTCCACATACCCGAACAGCTCGCTTTCGATGAGGGAGGGGGAAATGGCGGCGCAGTTGATGGCCACAAAGGGCCCGTTGGCCCGGGGGGAGGCGTTGTGGATGCTCTGGCAAAACAGCTCCTTACCCACGCCGCTGCTGCCGAAGATGTGGATGGGAGTGTCGAAGGCGGCGTAGTTTTTCGCCATGCTGATGCAGGTTTCCATGGCCTTGCTGTGGTAGATGATGTCGTCAAAGGTGTATTTGGCCACAAAACCCTGCTCGCTGAGCTTGCGGCGGATTTTCCGCTCCAGGTTTTGGACTTCCGTCACTTCCTGGAAGGTGGCGACGGCGCCGGTAATTTCATCGTCCACAATGATGGGGATTCGGTTGGTGGTGATGCTGGTGTTGCGAACCTTTTGAATTTGGGAATGTTGGGGATTTCCCGACTTTAATACCTCCGGCAACACGCTGTTGGGCACCACCTCGGATATTTTTTTCCCCAGCACCTGGTCCTTGCGGATGCCGAAGATTTCCTCGGCGCGGCGGTTGAAGATGGTGACGTGCTCTTCCCGGTCGATGGCGATGACGCCGTCGTGGATAAAGTCGGTCATGGTCATCAGCCATTGGGTCCGCTCTTTTTCGTGCCTGGTGGCCCGCAGAATTCGCCGGGCCTCCTGGATGGCGGTGAGGATGGTCTCCTCCCGGGAAGGAATCACCATTCCCTTGCACCCCAACTGCTGGATAATGGGAATGATGTTGGCGTCCCCGATAAAATTGTTGATTCCCTTTTCCTTGTTGGAGCGGATGATGTCGTAGACGCCCTTCTCGCTGTGGAGTTCAATCATGTGGATTCGTTCCGGAATTAAGTGCCGGATGATGTCGAATCCGTAAATGATGTTGCCAAACCCCACCACGCCGATTTCCTGCACGTTGTCTTCCACAATTTGTTTGTAGCACTTGATGATGTCGTAGGCGTCCACCTTGATTTCGGTGACGGGGACGCTGTAGGCCTGCCGTATCATGCGGTAGGTGCCGCCTCGGGATACCAGAACCTTGGCGCCGGCGGCAATGGCTTGTCCCGCCACGTTGACCCCTTCGCTCATATTGCCCAGCAACACGTCGACGTTGTGATAGTTGTGTTTTTCGACAATCTTCAGCGCTATGTCGTAGATGTTTTGGATGGGACAAATCACCACAATATCCTTCATCTTCCGCACCTTTCCTGCTCTGCTGTATGCAATGGACGATACAACTGACGATACAACTATAGAATAGCATAAATCCCACAGGATGCAAAAGATAAAATTTACCTTGCCCCCGGTGAAAGATTTTAAGAAAAATGCAACAATGGCGAGCGAATAATTGCCCGCCATTGTTGCGTGTGACTATTAAGGATGGGAAGATGCCTATCCGTTGGTGCGGTTGTACATCTCGATTTCGGAGTTGATGCCGTCCACGATGGCCTGAACAGCCTGCTCGGGAGTGTAGGAAGGATCGTTGATCATGGTTTCGATGGTGTTCTCAACAATGACGCGGGCCTGAGGGAATACACCCATGATGCCGCCGGCGCAGTTGGGCTTGGAGTTCTGCAGGGACTCGATGGCCACGATCAGCTCGGGGTTGGTGTTGGTCAGGTAATCCTTGTAGAAATCAAGCTCCAGAGCGGATCTGCGGATGGGCAGGTAACCGGTAGCCATGGACCACTTGGCCTGCTCTTCAGCGCTGGTGACGTACTTGATGAAATCCCAGGCAGCGGCAGCGCGGTTGTCGTCGCCGTTGTCCATGATCCACAGAGAACCACCGCCGACGGAAGTACCGCCAGTGTCGCCAGGGTTGACCTTGGGCAGAGGAGCAAAGCCTACAGAGAACTTACCGCCAGCAGCGGAGGAAATGTCGACGTAAACAGAGCAGCTATCCAGGATGTAACCAACGGTGCCGGTGGCAAACTGCTGCTTGGATTCGCTGGTGCCCTTACCAAAAGTCTTGTTGTAAGGAGACTGGGAGATGGTCTTCCACTTGCTCAGAATGTTGATAGCGGCGTCGTTTTCGCCGATAACAGTCTTGGTGGCGCGACCGGCGCGGCCGTTGCCGTTATCCACAAACTCTTTCTCCTGCATGCCAACCAGTTGCTCGAAGATCCAGCTGTAGTTGGTGAAGGAGCCGCCCACCGCCAGACCGGTCTTGGCAAGAGCCTCAGCGGTCTTCAGGCAGTCGTCCATGGTGGCGAAGGCAGTCTTGGGATCCAGACCGGCAGCTGCCAGAGCCTCTTTGTTGTAAACCACGACAGGGGAAGAGCAGTTAAAGGGCATGGAGTAGAGCTGGCCATCCAGAGTGTAGTAAGCCAGGATGTTGGGCTCATAGTCGGAGATGTCGTAGTTGTCGGCATTGATGAAGTCCTGCATCTTGCGGATCTTGCCGTTGTCGATCATCCAGCGGGTACCGATTTCGTACAGCTGCATGATGTCGGGGCCTTGGCCCTCGGGAGTGGCACGCAGTTTGGCCATAGCGTCGTCGTAGTTGCCCTGATATTGGCCTTCTACTTCAACGGCGTCCTGAGAGGCGTTGTATTCCGCGATCAACTTGTCCAGATACTCGCCGTTGCGGCCGCCCATGGCGTGCCAGAAGACGATCTTTACCTTACCAGCAGAAGCGTCGGCAGTGGTCTGAGGAGCGGAGGAACTGCTTGCCGGAGCGCTGGAGCTGGCAGCAGAACTTGCGGGCGCGGCAGAGGACGCGCTACTGCTGCTGGAACTACATGCTGAGAACAAGGAAACGGACAGAACAAGTGCCAGAAGTAGTGCAACGGTACGTTTCATGATTCTTCTCCTTTTCATCAGTGTTTATAATGCAAGCCTTATCGATCAACCCTTGACCGATCCGGCTGTCATACCTTTGACCAGATACTTTTGACCAACGATGAAGACAAAGACCGAGGGGATCAGAACCATCACGGCGCCGGCCAGAACGGTGCCGTAGTCCACCGCTTCCGCTTCGCGCAGGATGCTCATACCGATTTGTACCGTGCGCATGTTGTTGGTGTTGGTAACCAACAAAGGCCACAGGAACTGGTTGTAGGTCTGAATGAAGATGTAAACGCCCAGGGAAGCGATAGCGGGCTTCGAGATAGGCATTACAATGCTAAACCAGAACCGGAAGTGGCCGCAGCCGTCCACGGTGGCCGCTTCGTGAAGCTCCTTAGGGATGGTGAGGAAGGACTGCCGCATGAGGAAGATGCCCATGGCGGAAGTCAGGTAAGGAGCCACCAAAGCGATGTAGGTATCGGACAGTTTGAGCTTGGAGATGGTCAGATAGTTTGCGATGATGATGGAGTCGACGGGAATCATCATGGTTGCCAGAACCGCCAGGAAGAGGATACGCTGCCCCTTAAAATGGAAGAAGGAGAACGCGTAGGCCGCCAGCGAGCAGGTGAGAATCTGGCCCACAATGACGATGGTGCAAACGATCATGGAGTTCCCCAAAAACCGGAACAGAGGAATAGACTGCAGAACCTTTTGGTAGGTATAGGTGACAGGCTCCTGGGGAACCAGGTGAGGCGGGATGGACGCCAGTTCGCTGGGGCTCATAAAGCTGAAGGAAATGCCCAGCAAAATGGGGGAGATGACCAGCACGCCCACCAGCAATTTTCCGATAAACCCAAGGACAGTGAGTGTTTTCGCCTTGTTCCACCTCATTGATAGTACACCACCTTATCTTCGGTTTTAAACTGGATAAGGGTGATGACCAGAATGATTAGGAACAGCACGATGGATTGGGTAAACGCCGTCTCGTACCGGGAATCCCGAATGGCAGACTGGTAGATGGAGTAGATCAGCACGTTGGTGGAATAGCTGGGTCCGCCGTTGGGGGTCAGCAAACGGATCTGGGCAAACGCCTGGAAGGAGGTGACGATGTCCAGGAACACCACAAAGAAGATTTGCGGCGTGGCGATGGGCGTCATAATGCGGAACAGGCGGGTGAAATACCCCGCGCCGTCGATGCGGGAGCTTTCAATCAGTTCGGTGGGTACATTGCGGAAGCCGGTGAGCAAGAAGATGAAGTTGGCTCCGATGTTCAACCAAACGGTGACGATGGCCACCGCGATGAGGGCGGTTTTGGCGTCCAACAGCCAGCGGATTTCCGAGTTGAGAATCCAGTTGACCACGCCGTTCTGGCCCGAGGAAAGCAGCATGAACCAGATGACGGAAGCGGGTGCCGATGCCACCGCCATGGGCATGGAGTACATGACCTCGTAGATACGGCTGCCGCGCATCCGCTCGCTGGCAAGGGCGGCCAGAATGTAGCCGATAATGAAGGTGGGGATGCCCACCATGGGGGCGAATTTAAAGGTCAGTTTCAGGCTGTTGCGAAACTGAGGGGATTTAAATTGTCTTATGTAGTTTTCCAGACCGACGAATTCAATGGGGTTGCCCCTGGTGTCGGTAATGGTGAAAGAGTAAATCACCGTTTTAATAAAGGGCCAGAAGACGAAGATGGCAAATACCAACATACAGGGGAGCAGATACAGGTAGGGTGCTACCTTGCTTCCATTTCTTCCCTTCGCAAGGTTACTCATGGATGTTCCACCTTCTTTTCATTGAGAAGTTCGACCAGACGGTCGGGGTAGTTGCTGATGATGGCGTCCACTCCTGCGTCGATGCACCTGCGGATTTCTTCATCGGTGTTGGCGGTCCAGGTGTTGACTTTAATGCCGAGCTCATGGGCCTTTTTCACCAAATCGGGCTCGTACACCAGGCAGTTGTGGTGAGGATGCAGAGCTTGAACCCCGGCCCTCTTGGCGTAATCCGGAGCGTCGAACATGGGGTAGCTGTACAGGAATCCGATATCGATCTGAGGTGCGAGTTTTTTGCAGAGCACCATAGAGGCGTTGTTGAAGGAGGAAAGGATGACCCGGTTTTCGCACTTTTTATCCAGAATGCGGCGGATGACAATTTCCTCAATGTTCTTGTAGAAGACGTCGTAGTTTTTGATTTCCAGGTTGAGATACATGTCGTGCTCAATACAGAGATCCAGCAATTCATCCAAGTGCATCATCCGCTGGCCGGCAAATTTGGGGTCTTTCCAAGAGCCGCAGTCCAGCTTGCGCAACTCTTTAAAGGTGTAGCTGCCTACCGGCCCGTGCCCGTCGGTGGTGCGATCCAGAAGGGAATCGTGAATGATCACCGGTTCGTTGTCTGCCGAAAGGTTCACATCCGATTCAAAGCCGTCACAGCCGGGAACCTCGATGGCCGCCATAAAGGCCGCCATGGTGTTTTCAGGATACTTACCGCTAAATCCCCTGTGAGCCAGCGCAAGTGTCTTGTTCATGATTTGCCTCCTATACCTATAAGAATTAAATTATTCCCAAGCATCGATAAGTTAAAGGCTCAGCAGAGCTTGTAGCATGTGCTTACCTTCCCGCAGATGCTCTAGTGGCGTATCGTAATTGTATTCCAACACCAAATTGACGCTCTGGGGCAGGCGGCCTATTTCCCTGAGCAGTGCTTCCCAGGGAATGATTCCCTTGCCGAGAGGAAGATGGCTGTCCGTCACGCCGTCGTTGTCGTGGAGGTGAAAGGCAAATAAACGCCCCGCCATATCCTGCACTGCGGTGGTCAGGTTCCAACCATTGAGGATGGCGTGGCCAACATCTAACAAATAGCCCACATGGGGCCCCAGTCCGTCTAACAGATGAATAAATTCTTCATAGCTATAAAGGCAGGTGCCGTGGTGGCCCACATTTTCTACCGCCACCCGCACGCCGGTTGCTTCGGCCCTTTGGCAAATGGTTTCCAACGCGCTGTAAGCCCGCCGCTGCGCCGTTGCGCGGTCAAACCGCCTGGTTTGGCAAAACCCCGGGTGAATCACCAAATGGGTACAGCCCAGCTCGGCGGCAAACTCCAAAGAAGCCAGGGCGCTTTGCAGACTGGCATCCCGGATATGACCGCTTTCGCTGGACATGTTGATGTCCCAGCAGGGAGAATGGAGCGAACAGGTGATGGGATAGCTGCGGATGAGGGAAAGAAGACTCTTCCTTTTCTGCTCATTCTCCCAAAAACCGTCCCACGAGGCTCCCTCCATCATCAGTTCCAGATGGGAAAAGCCCAGGCTAAGCAATTGCTGTATGTTGTCGTCCAGCCGTCCGCCTAGCAAGCAAAGGTCCGAGCAATAAATTTGCATACAATAAACTCCAGAAAGTAAGTACACTCACAATTGCCCGTTTCCGCTAATATTTTAACTAATACGATCGAGTTCGATTACTAATAATTTATTAAAATATTAGAAGTCGACGGCTTTTGGAGTTGTTAATAATTTAATACTTAATTAACGAAAATAATTATAACACCTGTACTTGTTGGTTGTCAACATAAATAATTAGTTTTTGAAGCGGGCTCAATATAATAGTAAAATTACTACAAGGGAATTTGGCCAGTTTGTATGTTTACTTTCCTGTAACAAAAAATTATAATAATATTACTAATATATTTAAAATGGGTAAGTGAGTATGAGGACAAAAAAACCAACCTCCAAGGACGTGGCCAAAATGGCTGGGGTATCCCAGTCCACGGTGTCCATGGTCCTGAACGGCAAGCAGCTTCCTTCCTTTTCCGAGGAGACCATTCGCAGGGTGATGGAGGCGGCTGCCCAACTGGGGTATGATAGGATCCGGCGGGAACGCACTCCGGTTCAGAGCAAGACGGTGGCTGTTTTTTGCCCCGTTCTATCCAACCCCTACTATTCAGGGTTGGTACAGGCCATTGAAAAGGCGGCCTATGCCGTCGGCTTTCGCACCGTCATTTACACCACCTACCGGGACCCGGATATCGAAATCAGCCATCTGCAAAGTTTGGGGGACGGGGTGGCGGGAGTCATCTTTACCAACATCCCCCTGCACACCAAAGTGGTGGAAAACCTCAACCGAAAAATTCCAGTGGTGGTGATCGGGGACCGCAACGATATGATTGACGTGGACACGGTGGAGGTGAACAGCTACCGCGCCGGCGTTGCCGTGGCGGAGCATTTGATTGCCCTGGGGCACCGGCACTTTGCCTTTTTGTCCACCCCGTTGAACAGCGAGAACTCCATCCGGGTTCGGCGGATGGAGGGGGTACGGGATGCGGTAAAGAGGTTGGGCAAGGATTGCAGCTTCCTGGTAAAGGCCATCGACGTTTCCAGGTCCTCGGATATCAACGACCCGGATATCGAGCACAAAGTGGGCTACCAGCTGGCCCAGGAATGTCTGCAGATGCAAAAGCTGACCGCCTTGATCTGCGTCAACGACATGGTGGCCTACGGGGCCATGGACGCTTTGCTGGAAGTTGGCAAGAAAATTCCGGAGGATTACAGCGTTTGCGGGTTTGACAACATCTTTCCCTCTCATATGACGGCGGTTTCCCTCACCAGTATCGAAAACCACATGCTCTTGAAGGGGAAAAACGCCTTTGATATGCTGTACCGCCGCATCAATCAAATCGGCACGTCGGAAGGGTCCGACCTCAGTTTGACCCGGGTGGAGTATCCGCCCAAACTGGTGGTTCGGGGCTCCACGGGGCCGGCCAGGGATTTGGGCGAATAGGAAGTCCGTACTTGATTTTATTTTATTGCAAAACAAAAGCCATCGAAAAGATTCGATGGCTTTTGTTTTGCAATTTGTTCCATTTGACTATTAGCTGAGGTACCGCTTCATGGCTTCCACGTTGTTTTCTTCGATTTCGTTGAGGCGGCGGGTGAGTTTTTCCACTTTTGGGGACAGGTTCTTGTGGGTGTTGAGGGTTTTGGTGTTGTCTATCATGCCCATGGAGCTACCCTGAATCAGCATTTCCGCCATGTGGGAGGAGGTTTTGTCCAAGAGCGTGTTCATCTGCACCCCCATCCACAAGGCGCCGTCCTCCATCAAAGCGGAGCTTTGGGGGCGCTGCCCGTATTCCGCCAGAGCTTCGGCGGCCTTGTCCTTGACGTCGGTGTAGTCCACCAAAAATTTGTGCAGCGTTTTGGAAAACTCCGCGTCTTCCGTTTTTTCAATCAGCATTTCCGTCGCTTTGATGCCCATGGAGGCGTTTTTGTACACATTATTTAAAGCGCTGATATCCTGTTTGGTTTGGTCCATCATCAACACTCCCTTCCCATGATTGCCTTTAGTATTTGCAATTGAGGCAAAAAATAACCGAACAATTGCAAATAAGAAAAGCCCCCGGCCTGCCACCAGGGGCTTTTTACTTATACCTTATTAAAGTAATACGCCAGTCGGTGAAAACGGCTTCTTTATCCCTTGCGCGGTACTATTTGGCGGGTTGCAGCATCTCCCGGTATCCGGCGAGGAAGAGGTCCGCGTACTCGATGCATTTCTGCACCAAATCGTATTCCCCGTCGTGGAGGCACCAGTCGTAGGCGACGCCCCGCAGGCAGACGTTGACGTAGACGCAAAACTTCGTGATATCCAGCTCCTGCGAAATCTGCCCCCGTTTTTGCTTTTCCTGCAAGTAGTGAATGAGGGTGGTGTAAACGGGCCGCTCCAGGTTGAGAAATTCCTTGGATTGCAGGGAAAACACCTTGCGGGCGAAATCCACCGTTGTTTGGGTGAGAAAGCGGGCATAGCAAATAAAGTGGCGCAGAATATATTCGTAGGCGCTGATATCGCTGGCCTTTGCTTCTTCCGCCAGTTTGAGGAAGTGGGCGTCCATTTCCGAGTACACTTCGTGGACGATGTCGTCTTTGGTTTTGTAGTAGTGGTAAAAGGTTCCAATGCCCACATGGGCCTTGGAGCAGATGTCCTGCACGCTGATTTCGTCGATGGAATAGGTTCGCATGAGGTTCAAGGCCACGTTGCGGATGCGCTCTTTGGTGGCCATGGATTTTAGGGTTCGTTTGGTCAAAGCCAATCCCATTCACCTACTTGTCAAAAAGAATCAAGGTCCGGATGTGTGCGCCCTGCCAACCCGAATCAGGGGTAAGGTTTTATTTATTATAGCATAATGTAAACCTTAATGTAACTGGTGAATTGCTGCCCGCTTTGCAGAAATGAAAGAAAAAAGGCCCGCTCCCCGTGGGAAGCAGGTCTTTTCTTTTCCTGTTGAAATTTTCTACCGGGAGGAAAGGGCCGGGGACGGTTGGGCATTTTTTCTCTGCTGGTCCGCCATGGCCTTGAGCTTCTTCACGTCCACTTTTCCGTTGGATTGCTCCGGAAACTGGTCGAAGAAGAATATGTATTTCGGCACCTTGTAGTCGGCAAGGTATGTTCGGGCATGGGCCTGAATGGCCTGAGCCGAATAGTTCTTGGTCTGCACAATGCAGGCGGCGATGCTTTCCTGGATGACTTCCTCCTGCATGCCGAACACCTTGACCTGGGTGATGCCGTCCATGGAAAGGATAATTTCTTCAATTTCCTGGGGGGAGATGTTTTCGCCCCCGCGGATAATCATTTCCTTGGCCCGGCCTACTATATATAAATAGCCTTCTTGGTCCAGGTAGCCGATGTCGCCGGTTTTCATCCAGCCGTCGTCGCGCAGAACCTTTTTGGATTCTTCCGGCAGGCGGAAGTATCCCCCCATGGTGTTAAACCCGCGAATTTCCACTTCTCCCCGCTGGCCAGCCGGCACATCTTTGTCTTCCTTGGCGTCGCGGATGCGGATTTCCACGTCGGGAATGGCTTTTCCGGTGGATTTTGCCCGTTTTTCCACCGGGTCGTCGTAAGGGGAAAAGGTGATGCTGGGGGAAGCTTCGGTCTGCCCGTAGGACTGCATCAGGTGCGGGATGGGCAGCTCTCGGACAACCCTTAAAAAGTCCTTTTCGTGGACGCCGGAACCGGCGATAATCCCCGAACGCAAACTGGAAAGGTCGTAATTGGGCTTTTCGGGGTTGTTGAGCATGGACAAAAACATGGTGGGAACGCCGTTGAGGACGGTGCACCGGTGTTTTGCCACGCATTTGATGACTTCGATGGACTTGTAACTGGAAGTAAAGCAGAGGGTCCCCCGATGGAACAAGGCCGCCAGGATGCAGGTGGACAGCCCAAAGACGTGAAACAGCGGAAGGGACACGCAGACAATATCCCGCTCGTTCCAGCGCATGGCGTCCACCGCCCGCATGGCGACGTTGAGCATCTGGAAGTGGGAAAGCTCCACCCCCTTGGGAACGCCGGTGGTGCCGGAAGTAAACAGCATACAGGCCATATCCCGGGGTTGGACTCCCTGCGCCTGCCTGGCAACCCGCTCCGCTTCCGAGGTGGAAATCTGCCTGCTTTGCTCCTTCAGGCTGTCCCAGGCATCCATGCCGATGTAGTGGATCAATTCGACGCTTGTGGTCTTTTGGAGCTTTTTGATACAGAAATCGTCGCAGAAAACGCCTCGAAATCCCACATAATCCACCAATTGGTTGATTTCATGGGTTTTATAGGAAGGGTTGACCAGAACGGCAACCCCTCCTATCTTCCAAATGGCAAAGAGAGCGCAGAGATACAGGGGGGAATTTTGACACAGAATGGCAATGCGGCTTCCCTTGGTCATGTTCAAAGACAGCATATCCGACGCCATTTTGGTGGAGATACGGTCAATCTCTTGCCAGGATATGCTGGCATCTTTAAAATGCAGGAGTTTCTGCTCCCCTTTATTCCGAACCAGCTGGTCGAACAAACAGCCGATGGTTGTATCTAAAAATTCCACCCTGATCCTCCGCCTATTTCATCGCTTTTTCGTACGCATAAACGGCAGCGCCGTACGCCCCCATCATCTGGGAAAACTCGTTGTAGTGGATGGGCACGTCGAGCTCCAGCTCCAGCGCCCGCCTCACGCCGCCGTTTTGCGCAACGCCACCGCTCATAAATACCGTTTCCCTGACCCCCACTCGTTTGGCAAAGGAGGCGACTCGGCTTGCCACCGAGTTGCAGATGCCCGCCACCACGTCGGCCCGGTTTGCCCCGTTTGCCAGTTGGGAAATCACTTCCGATTCCGCAAAGACCGTGCAGGTGCTGGAAATCCGCACCGGGTGCTGGGACAAAAAGTATTCCCGCTCCAAATCGGAAATGTCCAGGATTAGGATATTGGCCATCACATCCAGGAACCGGCCGGTGCCTGCGGCGCATTTGTCGTTCATGGCGAAATTGGCCATCTGGCCCTTATCGTTTAACTGAATGACCTTGGCGTCCTGTCCGCCGATGTCGATGATGGTCCGGACGCTGTTGTCAAAGGAGTAAATCCCTTTGGCGTGGCAGCTCAGTTCGCTCATATCGCAGTCCGCGCCCTGGAAGGAAACCCTGCCGTACCCGGTGACCACCGTGTAGGCAACCTCCTCCCGCTTGACCGCCGTCTTTTTAAACAGCTGGTCCAGGATGCGCCGGGGGCCGTAGGTGCCGGTCCCCGCTTTGATCAGCTCGTGGGCGACAATCCGCTTGCCGTCCTTAAGCAAAACGCATTTTGATGTGGTGGAGCCAATATCAATGCCTAAAGTGTAGATGTTAGCCGATGCGTTTGACATCTGTTGCGTCACCTGCGGCAATCATGGCTTCAATCTGCTCCTGGCTGTAGCCCAGGCTTGCCAGCACTTCTCTGGTGTGCTCGCCCAGGAAGCCGGCTCTTTCGTATGCGGGCAGGTCGGTGTCCGAGAAGATGACCGGAGTTCTGACCATGGTGCGCTCGGCGCCGTTGGGGAACTTGACCTTGGTCAGCGCGTCGGAAGCCCAGGCTTGGGGGTCTTCCAGCAGCTGGTCCCAGGTCTGGCAGACGGCGTAGGGCAGGTCCGCCTTGTTCATCAGGGCGACCATCTCGTCCAGGGTTCTCTTTTTGATTTCGGCGTCGATGATTTCATAGAACTCTTCCAGGTGGTTCTGGAGGTTGGTTTGAGGGAAGTACTTCTCATTGCCGATTAAATCCTCTCGGCCCAGCGCCTTCATGAAGATGGGATAGTAGTAGTCGTACCGGGGCATGGCGATTTGAATCCAGTGGCCGTCCTTGGTGACGTGAGGCACCTGGAACTGGTTGGCCACCTGCTTGCGGCTGATGGGGTACTGGGTGGAGGGGTCGCCGTACTGTCTGCACTGGAGGAACAGGGCGATGTCCCAAATGGCGGTGTGGAACAGGCTGACGGTTACCTGGTCGCCTTTGCCGGTTTCCCTTGCCCGGTAGAGGGCGGCCAGAATGCCGCTGGCAAGGTAGAGTCCCACCTGATGGTCGCCAAAGCCGGCGATGGGCATCATGGGGCTGGAGTCTTTGTCGTACATGGTGCCCATGATGCCGCCTCTTGCAAAGTAGGCAGTGAAGTCGAAGCCGGGCAGGTCTTTGTCCGGGCCCTTCTCGCCGTAACCACTGATGTAGCCCATCACCAGTTTGGGATATTTGACCTTGAGGGTTTCGTAATCAAGGCCCGCTTTTTTCAAAGGCGCCTGCCGCCAGTTGGTGATAAAAATATCGGCTTCTGCAATCAGCTGCTCCAGTACCTGGCGGCCAGCTTCGGTTTTCAGGTTCAAGGTGATGCACTTTTTGCCGGTGTTCTCCAGGCAGAAGCTGGTGTCTTCCTGGTCGCCAAAAGGTCTGCCCTCGTTGACCGCCGTAAAGCGGAGGGGGTCGCCTGCGGGGGCTTCCACTTTGATGACTTCGGCGCCGAGGTCGGAAAGGTATCTTGCGCAGCAGGGGCCCGCAATAAAGGTGGCCAGTTCAACTACTTTAACGCCGTCTAATGGTCTTTTCATCTCGTTCATGTGCGATTCTCCTATAATATTCCCGGAAACTGTGACGCTTCCGGGAATAAGTAATTGATTATTTTGTTAATGGGAATGGGGATATTAATGGTTACTTTTTGGCGGGAGCCTTGGCGTCGTCTTTGGTGTCCAGCTTGGTGTAGAGGGCGTGGACAATGTAGGGAATCATAATGACGGGGAAGGCCAGGTAGCCGAGGACGCTATACCCCTTGTTGACCAGAGGAATCAGGCCGAACTGAGCAACGCAGAAACCGACCAGGCAGAGAATCAGAGTGGTGACGATAACTTTTTTGGTGGGCTTTGCGTTGGGGTCGAAGTTCTTGTCCAGCATGTGGCACACGCGGGTGGTGCCGGCGGACACCATGTTGACGGCGGTGGAAACGGCGCCCAAAATGATGAGGATGGACAGAATGGGCAGCATTACGGCGCCGCCGACACCGTTGCGGATGAGAACCAGAACAGGCATGGAGCTGGTGGCATATTCCTCCAGGGTTACCACTGCCATCAGGCCCAGAGTGGAGATGAAGATCATGGCGCTGTTAAAGATGAAGCCGATGATGTAGGTCATCACGGAGTCTTTGGGGTCTTCCAAAGCCTCGGCGTGCTGAGAGTGAATGGCAGGGGAAGAAGCCAGCTGGAACGCGGCGTAAACCAACATGCTCCACAGAGCGGGTCCAAGGGGCAGATTCTTGGCATCCAGGTATTGCACGCCGCTGACCACGCTATCCCACTGGGCGATGATGTTGGGGATGAACACAACCAGCAAACCAACCACAATCAGAACGGAAAGGGCGGACGCCACTCTTCGGACAATGGTGGTGCCGTAAATGGCCACCACAAAGATAAAGACGCCGACGAGAGCGGTGCAAAGCAGATAGGGAAGGCCGGTCAGTTCCTGGAGCGTGGTGCCGCCGGTGGAGAAGGCAACGGCCGGCACTACCAGCAGAACAAAGATATACACCAATTCAAAAAGCGGGGAAAAGATTTTGGAATATCTTCCATAGAAGCTGCTGTTAAAGCTCTTGTAGTCGTATACATTGTGCTTGCGTGCATAGTAGCAGATGTAGCTGTTGTAGAGTGCGCAAATCAGCTGCGCGCCGATACAGGTCAGCAGGCATGCGGCACCGTAGCCGATGAAGTAGCTTTTCAGCTGCGCACCAGAAGCGAAGCCGCCGCCAAACTGGGTGGTGAACCACACAAACGTGACGCCTAAGGCAATGGACAATTTTTTGCTCATTTTCCTCTCCTCCTGTTTGATTATGCTTGAAGCATATCTTTGAACCCTTCCAGCATTGTTCTCGCCTGCTCGTAATTGGTCATCTGCCGGTCCACTTCCACCAGAAGGACGGGCAGATTTTCCTTCTCACAAGCCTTTTTCATCAGTGGGTAATCAAATTCTTCGGGGTCGCAGAATTTGGTCAGCACCACGAGAACACCTTTTGCGCCGTACTGCCTGGCCTGTTCCACAATTAGGTTGACACGTTTTTTCTCCACGTCGTACAAAACCGAGCAGTTATCCATGGCAGAGAACTTGAGCGCCAAACTGTCAAGGCCGGTATCCGCCGCAGGCGCGTCGGTCCGATATTGCCTGCTTTCGGCGGCCACGTCGTTGGTCACAATCTGGAAGCCGTTTTGGTCGAGAATCGAAAGCAGAGAAGGGCAGTCGGTGAGGATGCCGGAGGTCATAATCTTAATTTTCTCCACATCTGAGCTGCTTTCCTGCAGGGCGTCGATCAACTCGTTGACCAGCCTGGTGTGATCTTCCTTCAACATAAAGCCCGCGCTTTTGTAAATGTCGTTGCGCTGGACGGCGGTGATTTCGGGGTGGTCGGCCAGCACCTGCTCCAGTTTGCGCATGACGGCGTTGTGCTGGTTGTAGATTTCGATGGACTTCTTGAGCTTTTCGTCCTCAAACTTAGCGCCAGTTGCCTTTTCCAGGTCGGAGATCACCCGGTTATAGCCTGCTTTGACAAAGTCGAGGGCATAGACCGGCTTTCTGTTTTGGGGATAGGTCATGGGAATGAAGGGGATGGAGGGAACCGCGTATTTCCAGTTTTCCCCCAATACCTTGAGACTGTCGCAAAGGCTGGGGACCACAATGGCGCTGGCGCCGTCGAAGGCGCCGTTCATGCCCAGCTCCACAATGCTCTGGACGATAGAGCAAATAAAGGCAGGGAAATACTTCTTGGCCTGCTTTAGCTCAATGTCGGCGCCCCAGGTGGCCATGGGAACCAGGCCCATGGAGTGGATAATCTCTTCGGGGGTGTAGACGGGGGCTACCAAAACCACCTTTTTGCCCGCCTTAAGAAAAGCTTCCTTTTGCTTTGCGGGAGAGGAAGCAACTTGATGAAACTGTTCTAAAATTTCAGCCGTTTTCATTTCTTTGCAGCCTTCCTCTCTTCCATAATTTCAGCCAATCCCTGCACTCTGGTCTCGTACTGGGCTTCGGAGAAGTTTCTGGGGTCGGCCTGGTCGCCGTCGAAGCTTGCCACGGGAATGTCGCAGGCTTCCCCGATCTGGCGGCTCATTTCGTACATAAAGCCGCTCCACAGCTTGCAGGAACGGTTGGTGTGGACCAGCAGGCCTTCCACGTGGTTGTCCTTGCAAAGCTTGATGCGCTTATCCCTTGCCAGCTCCAGGTTGATGGCGTTGGGCACCCGGGCGTAGGCGCGGCACATATCGTCAAAGTCTTTGTAGATAAACCCAAAGGCGTCGGCGTAAATGGTGGTGACCATGTTGATGCCTCGGCTCTTCAGCCCAGTGGCGGTGACCCGCAGCCACGGCCAGCAGGCGATTCCCTCAAACATAATCCGGTGCTTTTCTTCCCCCCGGTAGGTGGAGGTGCCGTTTTGGTGGTTTTCCTCATACTCCTTGAGGAGGGTTTCCATGGCTTCCGCCGCTTCTTTTTTGCCGCGGGCGGTCACCATCACCGCCATGTGGTTGAGCAGGTCAAACCCGTTAAAGGGGGACGGGACGTATTTGGCGCAGGCGGTGGCAGCAAGCCATGCCCGGCTGGTGCGGCCGGAATACTCCATCACCTCTTTAAACCGCTCGTCGCTCCACTTCTTTCCGGTAATTTGTTCCAGCTGCTTGATGGCGTCGAGGAACTGTGCTTTAATGTAAGCAACCTCTGCGTCCGATACTTCGTAATCGGGGTTAAATGGAATGTCAATCATAATCATGGGAATGTTCAATTCCCTTGCCAGGTTTTCGTACCACTTAATCATGCAGTTGCAGATGTTGTTGCAGCACAGCAGGAAATCCGGCTGAGGCATGTTTTGTTCCGGCGCGTCCTTGATTTTAGCGTAAGCAAGGCTGATTCTGGCGTAGGCGCAGATGTCGTTGGAGTATCCGTCAGCCTCGCTGATTTCGCACAGACGTTGCCCGCCGCCGCGTGCCGCAATGCCCGCCGCCTGATTTTCCGGATAGCACACGTACAGGCCCAGGGTTTCCGGAATTTCGACGGGGAAGTTACTGGAGCACCAGCCTACCATTTCTCCGCGCTTTTTTGCCGCCTGGGCGTCAGAATAGGCCTTTGCCGCAATCTGGCCCAGTTTATATTTTGCCGAGTTCGGGTCCGGAGGCATCTTTTTGGGCTTTTCTTTTAAATCCTCTCCCACAACGATCACCTTTCGTCTAAATTTTGTATGAATCTCCATTTTCGTCTAAAATTTAACAATGCCGCTGTGTGTATTATAGTATCCGGGCTCGAAAAAGCGCCAATAAGGAAAACTGCGAATTTAATAAGTAGAAACTTATCGATTTGCCGATTTTTACATAATAATATGGAATTATTGGTTTGAATTAGTGCCCCGTTTGCTGTACAATAAGTTAAAACTTATGACCATCTGTTAAATTGATATTATCTTAACAAAGAGGCAAAATCCGATGACGATGAATCAACTGCAGTACTTTATCACGGCCGCCAAATGCCTGAATTTTACCGAGGCGGGCAAACAGCACTTTATTTCCCAAACGGCCATCACCCAGCACATTCAGTCGCTGGAGGAACAGTTGGGGGTCAAACTGTTTAACCGCGACAAGCGAAAAGTGGAGCTGACCCCCGCCGGAGAGGTGTTTCTGGAAGAGGCCAAGGCCATTCTGGAGCGTACCCGAATCGCCATCGATAAAACCGAGCGGGCCGCCAGGGGAGAGGAAGGCTTTTTAAACATTGGCTATGTCAGAGGCTCGGAGCATTCCTGCGTCAGGGATTTTGTCAACGCCTACCATGCCGGCTATCCCAGCATCCGGTTTAACCTGTTCCGCAAACCCCATCTGGATTTGCTGCTTCAGCTGGAAAGGAAGAAACTGGACATTGTTTTCAACATCTGCTATTCCGACAGCGAAATCGGAGAATTTGAAAAGAAGGAAATCCGCAAATACCCCCTCTGCGCCGTGCTGCCTGCCAGTCACCCTTATGCGCGGTTGAGCTCCATTCGCCGTTACGACCTGCGAAACGAACAATTCTTTTTGACCAAGTACTATGAGGATGTCCTGGCCAGAAGGTATGAAATCCCCGAAAACTTTGCGGAATCCCGCTTTATCCCCAAAATTGTGGGTACTTCCGCCGATTTGGAAACCATTATTCTTCTGGTTTCCGCCGGTATTGGCATTTCCATCATGCCGGAGTACGCCGTTCAGTACTTTACCAAGATGGACGACGTGGTGTTTATCCCCCTGGAAGGGCCGTACGAATATATCAGCATCTCCGCCATATGGCGAAAGGACGACGATAATCCCGCCGTACATAAGTTTTTAGAAGTGGTGGACCAGGTAAACGCACGCCAGTTGGAAAAGCAAGCCCAGGTGGCGCCGGTTAACTGAGTATAGAAACCCTCGCCGCCTTTGCAGAAAAAAAGGTGCCAAATTTTTGGCACCTTTTTTGATTGCATGTCGGTTGTAGAGGCTGTTAACGGGCGGCCTCTTCGCCGAAGCAGATGTTGTGGAGAATGGGCTTCAGAGGCTTGTTGAAGATTCCCATGGTCTTGCCGATGAAAAGGGCGGAGATGACGGTGCCCTCCCGCACCACCGACAAGCCGCCGGTGAAAATCAGGGAAATGATGGCGGCAAGGATGACGCTGATGCAGTCGGCAAAGATTTTGATTCGGTGGAACGGTGCCTTGGGCAGTTTCTGGTTGATGGCAAGGCACATTCCCTCCATGGGCATGGGCACCAGTTCGGCGCTGAGGTAGAACACCAGGCCCAACGCCACCAGGACAATGCTGACGGCCAGCATCAAAAGCCGCCCGGGGTAAGAGGCAAGGCAAAAGGTGCCCAGCACAAACTTTGCGAAATCCACAAAGTAGCCGAAGATGGTGGAAAACACAAGCTGGATAAAGTACGACGGCTTAAACTGCCGAAGGAGTATCATCTGCACGATGATGTAACAGCTAAACTCCAAAATGATGATGGTGCCCACCTTAATCCCGCAGGCTGCGCTGATGGCAAAGGGCAGGGAATTGGTGGGGGAAATACCCAGTTCGGAGTTGGAGGCAACGGCCACGCCAAAGGCCAGGAACAAAAGCCCGATGACGTAAAAGCCAATGCGGTACAGCAATCGAACCGAAATCGTCTCCTTCTTCATATTACATTTCATCCAACTGGGCAATCATTTCGGGAATGACCTGATACAGGTCGCCAACAATTCCGTAGTCCGCCACCTCGAAGATGGGGGCATCTTCGTTTTTGTTGATGGCGATGATGTAGTCGGAATTCTGCATGCCGGCCAGGTGCTGAATGGCGCCGGAGATACCGCAGGCAACATATATCTTGGGTTTGACGGTGGTTCCGGTCTGGCCGACCTGATGGGAGTGGTCGATCCATCCGGCATCCACGGCGGCACGGCTGGCGCCGACCACACCGCCCAGCTTGTCGGCAAGCTGCTTGATTAATGCAAAGCCTTCGGGGCAGCCCAGGCCTTTTCCGCCGGAGACAATGACTTCGGCGTCGGTGAGGGAAACGGTTTCCCGCATGGTTTTGACCACTTCTTTGACTTTGGTGCGGATGTCGCTGTCCTGCAGGTTGGGAGTGACCCGAATGATTTCGCCCTTGCGGTTGGAATCAAACTCCCGTTTGCTCATGACGCCGGGGCGCACCGTAGACATCTGAGGACGGTGGTTGGGGCAGACGATGGTCGCCATCAGGTTGCCGCCAAAGGCCGGACGGGTCTGCTTGATTTTCTTGTCCTCGGGGTCGATTTCCAGGCCGGTGCAGTCGGCGGTCAGTCCGGTGTTGGCCATGGCGGCCAGTCTGGGAGCCAGGTCGCGGCCGATATGGGTGGCGCCGTACAGGACAATTTCCGGCTTGAACTGGTCAATGGCCTGCTTGATGGTCAGGGCATAGCCGTCGCTGGTGTACTGGGTCAGCAGCTGGTGGTCGTAGACATACACCTTGTCGGCGCCCCAGCCAATCAGCTCGTCGGCCAGATGGTCCACCTCATGTCCGCAGAGAACCGCGGCCAGATGGGTTCCAATGTCGGCGGCAAGTTCGGCGCCTTTGCCCAACAGCTCGGCGACCACGGGCATCAGCTTGCCTTCCCGCTGCTCGGCAAATACCCAAACGCCCTTGTAGGCGGAAAGGTCTTTGACTTCCTTTTCCTCTTCCTTCTTCTCAATGGCGTGGAAGGGGCAGGCCTCCGCGCAGACGCCGCAGCCGGTGCAGTTGTCTTTGATGGAGGCAACTTTGCCTTTCATTTCGATGGCTTCAAAAGGGCAAGCCTTGATGCACAGCTTGCAGCCTTTGCACTTTTCTCCAATTACTGTTACGCTCATTTTGCAATCCCCCTATATCAGATGCTTATTCCGCAAATCGGTAAGAACGCTGCGTACCATGTCTTTGGGCTGGCCGGTGAAAATTTGTCCTTTGCCCTTGGGCGGGGGGGTAAAGGAGCGGAACACTTGGGTGGGGGAAGCCTTGAGGCCCACTTCGGCATCGCTGATGCCCAAATCCTTAATGCCCCAGACGGTAATTTCCTGCTTGTAGGCGTTGACAATCCGTCCCACGCTCATGTAGCGGGGCTTGTTGAGCTCCTTGACGGCGGTGAGCAGGCAGGGCATGCCGACTTCGATGACTTCGTAGCCGTCCTCCAACTGGCGCTGCACCACCAGCTTATCCCCCTGAAGCTGGACGTCCTGCACGTAGGTTACCTGGGGCAGGTTCAGACGGGTGGCGATTTGGGGGCCAACCTGCGCAGTGTCGCCGTCGATGGCCTGGCGGCCGGCAAAGATGATGTCGGCTCCACCCAGCTTGCGGATGGCGTGGGCCAAAGTGTTGGAGGTGGCCCAGGTGTCGGCGCCGGCAAAGGCGCGGTCGCTGAGCAGCACCGCCTCGTCGGCTCCCATGGCGAGGCATTCCCGCAGCATGATTTTGGCTTGGGGCGGTCCCATGGTGACGACGGTGACTTTGGTGTCGGGGTTGGCGTCCTTGAGTTGCAGCGCCGCCTCCAAAGCGTTGGCGTCGTCGGGGTTCAGGATACTGGGCACTCCTTCGCGAATCAGCGTTCCCTTCACCGGGTCGATTTTGACCTCGTTGGTGTCGGGAACCTGCTTGACACAGACAATAATTTTCATGATGGCATCCTCCCTATTACTTCAGCAGCGAGTTGGAAATGACGATCTTCTGCACCTGGCTGGTTCCCTCGTAGATGGTGAACACTCTGCAGTCGCGGTACATGCGCTCGATGGCGTAATCTTTGATGTAGCCGTAGCCACCATGGAGCTGCAGGCAGCGGCCCACGATTTCCACAGCGGTTTCGGTGGCGTAGTACTTGGCCATGGCCGCCTGGGTGGTGTAGTTCTCGCCGCGATCGCACATGGCGGCCGCCTCGTAAACCATCAGCTTGGCCGCGGTCAGCTTGGTCTGCATGTCGGCAATGTCAAAGGCGATGGACTGCATCTTGCTCAGGGGCTTTCCAAACTGTTTGCGCTCCTTGACATACTTGATGGTTTCGTCCAGGGCGCCCTGGGCGATGCCGATACCCTGGCTGGCCACGCCGATACGACCGGTGTCCAGGGTTTTCATGGCGATGGCAAAGCCCTTGTTCACTTCGCCGAGAATGTTTTCTTTGGGAACGCGGACATCTTCCAGAATGATGTCGCTGGTGGGGCAGCCGATGAGGCCCATCTTCTTTTCCGGCTTGCCCAGGCTGACGCCGGGGGACTTCATGTCCACCACAAAAGCGGTGATGCCCCGGGTGCCGGCCTTCATATCGGTTTTGGCAAAGATGACGGCGTAATCGGACAGAGGAGCCATGGTGATAAAGGTTTTGCGGCCGTTGAGGACATAGTGGTCGCCGCAATCCACCGCGGTGGTGACCATGGCGCCGGCGTCGGAGCCTGCGCCCGGCTCGGTGAGTCCGAAGCAGACGACGTGCTTGTTGGTGACTGCGCCGGGTATGTATTTCTTCTGCTGCTCGGGAGTTCCGCCCAGCAGGAAGGGAGCGCCGGACAGGGAGTTGGGGGAAGAAACATAAAGGCTGGCAACGGCGCAGACCCGTGTGATTTCCTCCATCACGATGACGTAGGAGACGGTGTCGGCACCCGCTCCGCCCAGTTCCTGGGGTACTTTAATGCCGAAGAACCCAGCGTCCGCCATCTTTTGAATGACTTCTTTGGGGAATTCCCCAGTTTCATCCACTGTGGCTGCAATGGGCGCCAGTTCTTTTTCGGCGAAATCCCGAGCCAGCTTGCGGATTAATTGGTGCTGCTCTGTAAAGACCATTTACAAGACCTCCATATTTCAATGTGATTGTGTTGCCAAGGTTTCCCGGTAAATTCGCAGTCAAACGGAACCATCACCCGCGCAAAGTCCCGGCCCGGCAGAGCGAATCCCTGCCAACCCCGCGGTGCGTGGCGGGTGATGGCGGTTGCCATGCACACGCCTCCTCGCCTGTCAGGTGGACTGATAAAAAATTAACATAGCTTAGGAAAAAAGAAATAACAGATCGTTTGCTGTTTGCCTTGTCCCATGCGCCTTGCTTAAAATATAGAATACATTCTAATATCGATTCTAATTGGTACTTTACCATATTGCAAACAGAATTGTCAATTTGATATTATGTCTATATTAGTGCAAAAAATATATGACAAATGACATTTGACAATTTCAAATATTGGAATATAATCAATACAATACCAGAGAATTTATTCGAACAGCCGGCGGATTGTATGAAGTTATCGAAATCATTAGGGGAGATTCCTTATAAGCTAGGTTGTTGCGGCGAGACTATCAGCCGAATGGATTCCAGGTGGAGCGTGATGGCGAACTCGGTTCGATTTGGAATCGTAGCCCGGTTGGACGCCTCCGGGGGGACGGCGCAGGATGGCTTCGCTCCTTTCCAAAACAGCTTCGGAATTGATGTACATACAAACTTGAATGCATACCCTTCCCCCGAATTGGAAATTCGGGGCAGCTTGGGCAACACGTTAAGAAAAGGTAAGAGACATGGCTAGAGGCAAACAGAACGACCAATCCCTGACCACAAAGGAAAAGATTCGCACCGCGGTCATGAGCATGATGCAAACCCGCACCCTGGAAGAAATCAGCGTGGAGGAAATCTGTAAAAAAGCGGGCGTGGGAATCGGCACCTTTTACCACTACTACAAGAGCAAGAGCGACATCGCCCTGGAGGTACATTCCGAAATGGACGCCGGTTTTCTGACGTTGGCCTCCGACCCCGAGGTCCAGCAGATGAGCCCATATCAGTACATCATTCGCCATTTTGCCTGTTACGCTAATTTTGTGACGCAGCAAAAAATCGAGTTTTCCAAAATGGTTTACGCGGTGCAGGATAAAATGTTTGTGGACCACAACCGGCCGGTTTACACCACCTTAAAACACAAGCTGGCGGAAGAGCAGGCCAAAGGGCGGGTGGCTGCGTCGGTGGATGTGGACGAACTGTGCGACTACATCAACCTGATGCTGCGCGGCCTTGCCTACGATTGGTGTCTGTGGGACGGCAAATACGACCTTGTCAAAGCCTCCGTTGACTTTGCCAAAAAAATTCTTGCGGCTTACGAAGGCTTGCTGGGTGGCGACCAATGACGCAAGACGCAACGCAAAACAAAAAGTCCATTCGAAGGGATTCCTCGAATGGACTTTTTCTCTTTGTATAGCGAAGTATAGCCAAAAGTTATTGGGACAAAAGAAAAACCGCACCATCCGGTACGGTTTGCTGGTGCAGATGGCGGGACTCGAACCCGCACGAGCGTGGCTCACCACCCCCTCAAGATGGCGTGTCTGCCAGTTCCACCACATCTGCATCTGTTTGCACCGGCCGCCTGCGGCCAATGCAACAATGATTATAACAGCAATCCTGTCCGCTGTCAAGAAAAATCAACCGGCGGGGAATTCCTTTTTCAAACCACAACGTTATGCGGTGATATCGCACTCGGGCAGGGCCTGGCGGAGAGCCTTCAATTCCCCCTGGGTGACGGAGCAGTCGGTCAGGTCCAGGGTGCGCAGCCGCCGCAGCTTTTTCAAAGGGGATACGTCCGCCAGCAAATTGTAGGAAAGGTCCAGCTCCAGCAGGTTGGAAAGCTTGCCCAGGGGCTCAACGGAGGTAAACTGATTGCCGGAGGCGTTCAGCACCCGTATTTCGGCAAGAGGTTCCAGGGGCGTTAGGTCCTCCACCTGGTTGTAGGCAAAGAGAAGGGTGGACAGCCGGCCGCAGCCGGAAAGGGGAGAAAGGTCCTGAATTTCGTTGTAGGATAGGTCCAGCATGGCTAAGTTAGGGTAGCTGCCCGCCGCCAGAGGGGAGAGATCCTCGATGTCGTTTCTCGCCAGGTTGAGCTTTTGCAGGTTGGATAGTGCCTGCAAAGGGGTTAAGTCGGAAATAGCGTTGTTGCGCAAATCCAGTTCCTGCAAGGCGACGAGGGAGGTGAGGAAGCTTAAATCGGCAATTTGGTTGCCCTCCAGCTTGAGCTTGCGCAATTTGGGAAACTTGCCTTCGGTGTCCAGGGTTTCCAGCCCGTTTCGGCGCAAATCCAGCTCCTGCAGCTCCGGCAGGGTGCCGATGGGGCTTAAGTCGGTCACGCCGGTGCCGTACAAAATCAGTTGGGACACTTTGGGCAGCCCGGTCAGAAAGGAGATGTCCGAAAGGTTGGGATTTTTATAGAGGTAAAGGCGCTGCAGGTCCCGGCATTGGGCGATGACCGAATAGTCGGAAATTAGCGTTTGGGATACTTCCAGCCCGCCCAGTCTGCGAAAGCAGGCCAAATCGTCCAGCCGCTGAACTCCCTGCCCGGCGTCAAAGGAGTAGATATTGGCGTTGTTAAACTGAAGGGTGGAGGAGCGAATGGTGACAATGCGGATGGAATCCAGCTCACTGGAATAGATGGTGCCGGTAGGCTTGTCCAGCTCCTGCCGCACCGCCTGCTCCATGGCGCTGTCCACCCACTGGATGGGCTCCCCCAAATCGGAGGGGCCTTGAACAGGGGAGGCGCAGCCTACCAGGAGGACCAGAAGCAACAGTGGCAAAACAGCAGATTGCAGAGGGGTTCTTCTCATGATGATCCCACCGTCCAGCCTGAAATGTTTCTAAAATCAGTATACCATACCGCCCCATAAAAGGAAAGAATCTTGTGGGCCGTGCGGAGGTGCATGGGGACTTGCCAATTTAGCCTCGCTTCTTGTATCCATTGGTATTTTGTACTATAATAGGGTATACTTGTGATATCAATGCGGAGGGAAATAACATGAAACGCCTGGAATTGGCAGAACTATACCGAACAGCAGACCAGAAAATCGGACAAACCGTTACGGTAAGCGGTTGGATTAAGACCCAGCGGGATTCCGGTTCCATTGGTTTTATCGAGCTCAACGACGGCTCCTGCTTTAAGAATTTGCAGGTGGTGCTGGAAGAAAATAAGGTGCCCAACTTTAAGGAAGTGACCAAGCTGGGCGTGGGTGCTGCCATATCCGTAACCGGCGTGGTGGTGGAAAGCCCTGGCGCCAAGCAGCCCTTTGAAATTCACGCCAGCGAAATTGTGGTGGAGGGACTTTCCAGCCCCAACTATCCCCTGCAGAAAAAGCGCCACTCCCTGGAATTCTTGCGGACCATCGCCCACCTGCGGCCCCGCACCAACACCTTCCAAGCGGTGTTCCGGGTGCGCAGCGCCGCCGCTTTTGCCATCCACAACTTCTTCCACAGCCGCGGCTTTGTGTATGCCCACACCCCCATCATCACCGGCAGCGACGCCGAGGGCGCCGGCGAGATGTTCCGGGTGACCACCCTGGACCCCGTCAATCCCCCCATGACCCAGGACGGAAAGGTGGACTTTTCCCAGGACTTCTTTGGCAAGGAAACCAACCTGACGGTTTCCGGCCAGCTGGAAGCCGAGTGCATGGCTTTGGCCTTTGGCAAGGTCTACACCTTCGGCCCCACCTTCCGGGCGGAAAACTCCAACACGCCCCGCCATGCCGCCGAGTTCTGGATGATTGAGCCGGAAATCGCCTTCGCCGACCTGAATGACGACATGCAGTTGGCCCAGGATATGCTCCAAAGCGTGCTGGCGGCGGTGATGAAGGAATGCCCCGACGAGCTTGCCTTCTTTAACGAGTTTTACGACAAGGGGCTGCTGGCCCGGCTGGAGCACATTGTCAAATCCGATTTTGCCCGGGTCACCTACACCGAAGCCATCAAGCTGCTGGAGCCGGTCAAGGACCGCTTCAACTACCCGGTTCACTGGGGCAGCGATTTGCAGACCGAGCACGAGCGCTACCTCACCGAGGAAGTGTTCAAGGCTCCCGTCTTTGTCACCGACTACCCCAAGGAAATCAAGGCCTTCTATATGCGCCTCAACGACGACGGCAAAACCGTCGCCGCCATGGACTGCCTGGTTCCCGGCGTGGGAGAAATCGTGGGCGGCAGCCAGAGAGAAGAGCGCCTGGATGTACTGGAAAACCGCATCCGGGAGCTGGGACTCAAGATGGAAGACTACAACTGGTATCTGGACCTGCGCCGGTACGGCGGAGTCAAACACGCCGGATTCGGTCTGGGCTTCGAGCGCCTGATTATGTATATGACCGGTGTTTCCAACATTCGCGACGTCATTCCCTTCCCCCGCACCACCGGTTCGGCGGAATTCTAAGGATTACAAATTGATAAGCTATTAAAGGAGGCGGCAAACAGGATGAATAAGCTGGTCCAGTATTTCAAAAACCTTTCCGGCGGAGTTTGCGTTGCTTTTTCCGGCGGCGTGGACAGTGCGGTGGTATTGTCTGCCGCCCTCCAAGCGGGGTGCAGAGTGCACGCGGTGACTTTGCATTCTCCCCTGCACAGCCCCGCCGACCCCGACGGGGCCAAAGCGTTGGCACAGGAGCTGGGGGCCACCCACGCGGTGCTCACCATCGACGAAATTCCCGCCCCCATTTTGGACAACCCTGTCAACCGGTGCTATCTCTGCAAGAAGGAGCTGTTTTCCAGCCTGTGGGATTACACCCGCAAGCAGGGCCTTGCCCATTTGGTGGACGGCACCAACGCCGACGACCATAAAGTATACCGCCCCGGCCTTCGGGCCCTCAAAGAGCTGGGGGTGAAAAGCCCCCTGGCGGAGCTGGGGTATTCCAAAGAGCAGGTGCGGGCGCTGGCCCGGGAATTTGGCCTGACGGTGGCCGAAAAACCCTCCGCTCCCTGTCTTGCCACTCGCTTCCCCTATGGCACCCGCCTTTCGGAAGAGCTGATGGCCAAAGCCGACCGCATCGAAACCTTTTTGCGGGAAAAGGGCCACAGGGTGGTTCGGGCCCGCATCCACAGCGACACCGTGCGGGTGGAAGTGCCGGTGGACGACTTTGAAAAGCTCCTTCAGGTGCGGGAAGAGCTGATTTCCCTGTGCCATGAGCAGGGGTTTGTCTACGTCACCATGGATTTGGAGGGCTTCCGCTCCGGCAGCATGGATGTGGGGCTGAAGCTGGACCAATAAAATACTTACATGACCAGGGCCATGCGCCCGTTGGCAGCTCCCCCGCCAAAGGGAGCATCCGGAAGCCTATCCGGAAACTAGGTAAGGAGAGATACTATGGATATTGCCGCCCTGCTTCGGCAGGTGAAGGATGGCTCTCTCTCCATTGAGAAAGCAGAGGAACAACTCAAAAACCTTCCTTACGAAGATTTGGGATTTGCAAAACTGGACCATCACCGCTCCCTGCGTTCCGGGTTTGGCGAGGTGGTCTACTGCGCCGGAAAGACCTGCGAACAGGTTGGCACCATCATGAGGCACTTTGCCGACAAAGGCTCCAATGTCCTGGGCACCCGGGCCACCCGCCAGCAGTTCGAGGCGGTCAAACAGGTGCTCCCCGATGTGGTGTACGACGAAATCAGCGGTGTGCTCAGCTATACCGTAAAGCCCGTGGAGCAAATCGGGTTGGTGGCGGTCTGCACCGGAGGCACCTCCGATATGCGGGTGGCGGAAGAAGCCGCCAAAACGGCGGAATTTTTCGGCTCCAGGGTGGAGCGCATCTACGACGTGGGGGTGGCGGGCATCCACCGCCTCTTCGACCGGCTGGAGGATATTCGCAAAGCCAACTGCGTCATCGCCGTAGCGGGGATGGAGGGGGCTTTGGCCGGCGTGGTGGCTGGGCTCATCGACTGCCCGGTGGTGGCTGTGCCCACCTCCATCGGCTACGGCGCCAACTTTGGAGGGCTGTCCGCCCTGCTGACCATGCTCAACTCCTGCGCCGAGGGCATCGGCGTGGTGAATATCGACAACGGCTTTGGAGCCGGCTACCTTGCCACTCAAATCAACCGGATGGCAGTCAAGGGCCACCATCCCCACACCGAATAAAGGAGATTCGCCATGAAGACGCTGTATTTTGACTGTTCCTCCGGCATCAGCGGAGATATGACGGTGGCCGCCCTGCTGGATTTGGGAGGAGACCGCAAGGCGCTGGAGGAGGGCCTTGCCAGCCTGGGAGTTTCCGGCTACCGGCTGGAGTTTGGTCGGGCGCAGAAAAACGGCATCGACGCCTTTGACTTTACGGTGGTGCTGGACGACGACGGCCACCACCACGACCACCATCACGACCATGACCATGACCACCAACACGGCCACAGCCATGACGACCACGACCATGACCATGACCATCACCATGACCATCACCATTCCGACGACCACCATCACGGGGAAAGTCATGTCCACCGGGGGTTTGGGGATATTCGGGCCTTGATTGAACAGTCTCCCTTGCCCCCCCGGGTCAAGGAGCTTTCCCTGCGGATCTTTCAGGTGGTGGCCGAGGCGGAGGCCAAGGTGCACCGCAAGCCCCTGGACGAGGTCCACTTCCACGAGGTGGGAGCGGTGGATTCCATTGTGGACATTGTGGGCACCGCCATCCTCATCGACAATTTGGGGGTGGAGCGGGTGCTGTGCTCCCCCCTTTCGGAGGGACGGGGAACCATTCGCTGCCAGCACGGCGTCATTCCCATCCCCGCCCCTGCAACCCTGGAAATTGTCCGCAAGCACAGCATCCCCCTGCGCATCACCGAACAGCAGGGAGAGCTGGTCACCCCCACCGGGGCTGCCATTGTGGCCGCTCTGGTTGACGAGTTTGCAGTCCCGGAAGAATTTTCTGTCACCGCCATTGGGTACGGCGCCGGCAAGCGCAACTATCCCCACACCGCCAATGTGCTGCGGGTGATGGCGGTGGAGGAAAAGCAGCCCCCCAAAGGGGTGGACTGGGTCTGCGAGCTGACCTGTAACCTGGACGACATCGCCAGCGAGGCTCTGGCCTTTGCCTGCGAGGAGCTGATGGCCGCCGGCGCGCTGGATGTTTGGGTGACCCCCGCCACCATGAAAAAGGGGCGCCCCGGCCACATTTTAAGCCTGCTGTGCCAGCCGGAGAGGCAGGAAGAATTTGCAAAGCTTCTGCTGCGCTACACCTCCACCATCGGAGTCCGCTCTTCCCTGCGGGAGCGCCGGGTGATGGAGCGCCGCCAGTTTTCGGTGGAAACGCCCTACGGTGCTGTCTTGGTCAAGGAGTCCACCATGGAGGGCGTGCAGAAAATCAAGGTGGAATTTGAAAGCGCCAAAGCCATTGCCAAGGAAAAAGGTCTTCCCATCGACCGCGTGCTCAGCGCCGCCTATGCCGCTCTAGCCCGAAAGTATGGAGAAAAAATGCAAGATTCTAATTAACATCTTGCAAATAGCTCGGATTCATTATACAATAGAGCGGGGCCGGTCGCCGGCAAACTCTAGATAAGGAGCCATAGATTATGACAGCCTATCAACAGATGACTCCCGCTCAGTTGGCGCAGGAAGTAAAGGTGCTGCGCGAGAAATTCGACGAATATAAGAACATGGGCTTAAAGCTGGATCTTTCCCGTGGAAAGCCGGACGGAAGCCAGTTGGACCTCGCTCTTCCCATGATGGGCGTTTTGAAGGAAACGCAAGACTTTATGACCGAGACCGGTTTTGACAGCCGCAACTACGGCTTGCTGGAAGGCATTCCCGAAGCCCGGCGGCTGATGGCGGAGATTCTGGAGCTGGAACCCGACGAAGTGATTGTAGGGGGCAACTCCAGCCTCAATCTGATGCACGACTGCGTGGGCATCGGCTTTGTTCACGGCTACCCCGGCGGAAAGGGCGGCTGGTACAAAGAGGGGAACATCAAGTTCCTCTGCCCCTGCCCCGGCTATGACCGCCACTTTGCCGTCACCCAGCACTTCGGCTTTGAGCTGGTCAGCGTGGATATGAAAGAGGACGGCCCGGATATGGACGCCGTGGAGGAGCTGGTGAAGGACCCGGCTGTCAAGGGAATGTGGTGCGTGCCCAAATACCAGAACCCGCTGGGAATTACCTTTTCCGACGACGTGGTGCGCCGCCTGGCAAACCTTTCTCCCGCCGCGCCGGATTTCCGCATCTTCTGGGACAACGCCTATGCCGTCCACGATTTGGAGCCGGGCAAGGGGGATAAGCTCCTCAACCTGATGGCGGAGCTGAAAAAGGCCGGAAAGCCGGATATGGCGCTGTTCTTTACCTCCACTTCCAAAATTTCCTTCGCCGGCGCCGGCATTGCCGCGGTGGGAGGTTCCGCCGCCAATATTGCATGGCTCAAAAAGCATTTCGGGCTGCAGATGATTTCCGGCGATAAGGTCAATCAGCTGCGCCATGCCCGCTACTTTAAAAATAAAGCAGGGATAATGGCCCATATGGAAAAACAGGCCGCCCTGCTGCGCCCCAAGTTTGAGGCCGTTCTGGACACCCTGGAGAGGGAGCTTGCCCCCGCCGGCGTGGCTTCCTGGAACAAACCCCGGGGCGGATACTTTATCCCGCTGGATGTGATGGACGGCTGCGCCAAGCGCACCGTGGCCCTTTGCAAGGAAGCGGGAATGGTGCTCACCGGAGCGGGCGCCACCTTCCCCTATGGCGTCGACCCCAGAGACCGCAATATCCGCATCGCCCCCACCTACGCCAAGTTGGATGAAATCAAAACGGCGGCTTCGCTGCTGTGCCTTTGCGCAAAACTGGCCTGTGCCGAAAAGCTGCTGGAGCAAGCCAAAGCTTAAGGTTTAACAGGGGGCAATAGAATAAACGCATAAACCGGAGCTTTTAAAAGCTCCGGTGTTCCGATTCTGCGAGCGGTTAGCCAGCCTCGCTGGCGGCTGTCCCGGATCATCCTTATTCTAACTACAAAGGAGAACCGCTTTATGTTAAACGACACCATGCAAGGTCTTTCCCGCACCCATTACTGTGGAACGCTGCGGGAAAACCACATCGGCCAAAGCGTCACCGTGGCTGGCTGGGTCCAGAAAAACCGGGACAAGGGCAGCCTTGTCTTTGTGGATTTGCGAGACCGGACCGGTATTGTCCAGCTGGTATTTGACGACTCCACCCCTGCGGAGCTGCGAAAGAAAGGAGCTTCGGTGCGGGCGGAATATGTGCTGATGGCCAAAGGTACGGTTCGTGAGCGGGCCTCTAAAAATCCGGACTTGCCCACCGGCAACATCGAGATTCTGGTGGAGGATCTGCGGATTCTTTCCCGGGCGGAGACTCCTCCCTTTGAAATCACCGACCAAACCAACGTCAAGGAAGAGCTGCGCCTGCGCTACCGCTATCTGGACCTGCGCCGCAGCGAAATGCAGCGCAGCCTCATCATGCGCCACCGCATTGTGAAGGCCACCCGGGATTTCTACGACAAACACGGCTTCTTGGAGCTGGAAACCCCTCTGCTCATCAAATCCACCCCCGAAGGGGCCCGGGACTACCTGGTGCCCAGCCGGGTTCATCCCGGTTGCTTTTACGCGCTGCCCCAGTCCCCGCAGCTTTACAAGCAGCTGCTGATGCTGGCGGGCTACGACCGGTACATGCAGATTGCCAAGTGCTTCCGGGACGAGGACCTGCGGGCTGACCGCCAGCCGGAATTTACCCAAATCGACGTGGAAATGAGCTTCGTGGATGAAAACGACGTCATGAACATCAACGAAGCCTTTGTGGTGTATGTCTTCAAGGAGGTTCTGGGCATCGACCTGCCCACCCCCTTCCGGCGGATTCCCTACGCCGAGGCCATGAGCCGCTACGGCTCCGACAAGCCGGACACCCGTTTTGGCTTGGAAATCACCGATTTAAGTTCGGTGCTGAAAGACACGGAATTCAAAGTGTTCGCCAACGCGTTGGCCAAAGGGGGCAGCGTCCGGGGCATCAACGCCAAGGGAGCCGCCGACACCCTCACCCGCAAGGAAATTGACAAGCTCACCGAAGTGGTGAAAACCTACCGGGCGGGCGGTCTTGCCTTTACCCGTCTGACGGCGGATGGGGAGAGCTCCTCCTATGAAAAATTCCTCTCGGAGGAAGAAAAGGCTGCCGTCCGCGCCGCTCTGGGAGCCGAAACCGGAGACGTGCTGCTCATCGTGGCGGACGCAAGCAACGACACCGTGCTGAACAGCCTGGGCGCGTTGCGGGTCCACCTGGGCCAGCGGCTCAACCTCATTCCTGAAAATACCTTCGACCTTTTGTGGGTGGTGGACTTCCCCCTCTTCGAGTACGACGAGGAGGAACAGCGCTATGTGGCCAAGCACCATCCCTTCACCTCCCCCAAGCTGGAGGATATCGACAAGCTGGAAACCGACCCCGGCGCCTGCCGGGCCAGAGCCTACGACCTGGTGCTCAACGGCACCGAAGTGGGCGGCGGCTCCATCCGCATCAACGACCCTCTCCTGCAGCAGCGGATGTTTAACGCCCTGGGGCTGGACGAAGAAACCCAGCGGGAGCGGTTTGGATTCTTGCTGGAGGCCTTCCAGTACGGGGTGCCCCCTCACGGCGGCATGGCCTTCGGCCTGGACCGCCTGGTGATGCTGATGCTGGGCAAGGAATCCATTCGGGATGTCATCGCCTTCCCCAAGGTGCAGAACGCCAGCGACCTGATGAGCCGCTGCCCGTCTCCCGTGGAGGAAAAGAATTTGAAGGAACTGCACATTCGGGTGGACCTCGACGAATAAACTGGTAAAGGCAAGGTGTTTTCATGTCCCAAAGGGAATATCCCTTTTACTACGCCAATGGTTTTCTCTATCTGGGGCTGATGGGCGCCCTGATGTTGGGGTGGTTCTTTCTGGTAGGGCTGGCGGAATTGCTCTGCTACCGCTTTGGGTTTCGCTGGCCCGCCTTTGTCACCCCAGTGGTCATTTTTGCGGGGCTGGTAGCCATCTGGTGGCTGCTGCGGTTCCGGTTGGGGCGCCTTTACACCCGCCGGGGCGTGGGGGTCATCCGGGAGGATGGCTTTGAACTGCGGCTGCATCGCAAGAACATATCCATTTGCTTTGCGGATCTTCTGCACCTTACCTACCAGCCCAAACGGGGAAAAGGTCTGATTATCACCGCCAAAGGCAATTCCCTTTATTTGGAACCTCCTTATACCCCCGTGCAGGGAGACGACAACACGCTGGACGGCCTGAAAAATTTCTATCTGGAGCTGAAGGTGGCCTTCGAAAAAAGCCGCCAGGGCCGCGCCGGGATTGAAGAGACTTTATCGGAAGCAACACAGGAGCCGCAACCATGATGGAACTGTTGGACGCACTCTTGAACGGCGAAAACCCCGCCTATCACACCAGCGGATTGATTCTGCTGCGCATTCTTCTGATTCTGGCCTGCACCGTTCTGATTTCCAAACTGGTGGGGAAAACCACCCGCAACAAAAAGCGCGATAAGCTGTACTGGAAGTTCCTGCACAATGTTATTGCCATTTCCATTTACGTGGGCGGCTTTTTGCTGGCGCTGGGGCAGCTTCCCCAGTTTAACAGCGGTGTCGAGACGCTGCTGGCCGGTTCCGGAATCGCCGCCCTGGCCCTCAGCCTTGCGGCGCAGGAATCTTTGGGCAACGCCGTCAACGGCATCGTCCTCACCGTGTCCAAACCCTTTGAGGTGGGGGACCGCATCAAGCTGGTGGACGCGGGCATCACCGGGTATATCGAGGATATCACCCTGCGGCATACGGTGATTCGCACCTTTATGAACAGCCGCATTATTGTCCCAAACTCCACCATCAACAAGGACATGATTGAGAACTCCAACTTCCAGCAGGCCAGGGCCTCCGCCTTCATCGACGTCATCATTACCTACGACTCGGATATGGAAAAGGCCATGGAGATTATGTCCAGGGTGGTGGGCGAGCATCCCAAATTTGTGGATACCCGCAGCCCCGAGGAGATGGGCCAGCCCAAGGTGCCGGTTTACGTGCGGGCGCTGAGCGTTTACGGGGTGGAGCTGCGGGCCAGTATGTGGACCGAACACATCGGCTTGAGCTTCGACGCCTGCAGCGAAGTTCGCCGCCAGCTCAAACACGCCTTTGACGAGGCGGGCATCAAATTCGCCACCGCCATGCCGGCAGCCCTGCCGCCCTCCTAATCCCTGACCCAAAAAGAAACAGCCCAATAAAGGGGCTGTTTTCTTGATAGGAATTTCCTACAAAACCTATATTTTTGGTATAATACTATTGCAATTTGGCAAAAGAACGGTTATGATAAAGCGGAATGTTGCATTTCGGGGCGGGATGTGATACATTCTCAACAGGAATGGAAAGGGGCGTACAGTCCGATGAAGGAAATCAAAAGAGTAGTGGTGGGCATGAGCGGAGGGGTGGACAGCACCGTCACCGCTTTGTTGCTCAAACAGCAGGGCCTGGAGCCCGTCGGCGTGACCTTGTGGATGTGGGGAGGACAGGATAACGCCCAGGAAGCCGCACAGCTTTGCAAAACCATGGGAATTGAACACCGGACCCTGGACTTGCGGGACCGTTTTTTAAAGGAAGTGGTGGAGCCCTTTGCCGACGAATACACGGCGGGGCGCACCCCCAACCCCTGTGTGCGGTGCAACCGTCACATTAAATTTTCCGCCCTGTGGGAGGTGGCAAGCCAGCTGGACGCCGGCATAGCCACCGGACATTACGCCCGGGTTCTGCGGACCGAAAAGGGCGCCTTTATCGCCAAGGGAACGGATTTGTCCAAAGAGCAGAGCTACGTGTTGTGGGATTTGCCCCGCTGGCTGGTGGACTACCTCTACCTGCCCCTGGGGGATAAGAGCAAAAAGCAGATTCGCGCTATAGCCGCCGAGGCGGGGCTTTCGGTGGCGCAGAAGGCGGACAGCCAGGACATTTGCTTTGTTCCCGACGGGGACTACGCCGCCGTGCTGGAAAGCCTGCGCCCGGGCCAGAACCCTCCCGGCCGCTTTTTGGACGAAGAAGGCCGCGTACTGGGAGAACACCGGGGCCTCTGGCACTACACCATCGGCCAGCGAAAGGGCCTTGGCATCAGCTTTGGAAAGCCTATGTTCGTCAAGGAAATTCGCGGTGCCACGGGGGATGTGGTATTGGCGGAAAACGACTCTCTGTTCCGCTCCTCCCTGTCGGTGACCAGGCTCAACTGGCTGGACCGGGACAAATTAGAGCAGCCGGAGGAATTTGAAGTCAAGCTGCGGTACTCCGCAAAGCCGGTTCAGGCGCTGGTGATTCCTGAAGAAACCGGAGCCCGGTTGGAGCTGCAAACCCCTCACCGGGCCGTGACGCCGGGGCAGAGCGCCGTGTTTTACAAAGGCGAAGTTCTCTGCGGAGGCGGAATCATTCAAGCTTAGTCTCAAAATAGAAGGCAGCTCTCAGGCACGGGCCTGGGAGCTGCTCCTTTTTTGCCTGGACAGATGCCTTTGCAGCTTGTGCAGCACTTCGTCCATATCCAAAGGCTTTCCGATGTGGTCGTTCATGCCGCAGTCGAGGCAATGCTCCACATCTTCCCGAAAGACGTTGGCGGTCATGGCGATGATGGGAATTTCGGCGGCGTGGGGGAAGCCAAGCGCCCGAATGGCGCGGGTTGCCTGGTATCCGTCCATTTCCGGCATGTGAATGTCCATCAGAATAGCGTCGTAGCGCAGCGGGTCGGCGGAAAACATCTCCACCGCCTTCAGACCGTTTTCGGCGCATTCTACGGCGATTCCCGCCGGCTCCAGCAGGGCGATGACAATTTCCCGGTTGATTTGGATGTCCTCCGCCAGCAGGATGCAGCGGCCCGCCAGGGACGGTGGATTGCCGCCATCGTCCGGCCGACGGCTGCGGGTCAGGCAGTCCACCATGCAGTCAATGATAGAGGAGGCAAAGAGAGGTTTTTGTATGTACCGGTAAATGCCTAAGGATTTTTCCGGGCTTAGGTCCTTCCAGGAGGTGATGGAAGTCATCACCACCAGATGGGTTCGCTCCCAAAGGGACGCATGGGCGCAAATTTCATCGTCGTCCACCAAACTTTGGTCGATAAACACAAAGTGGAAGGGCTTCTCCTGCTGCATGAAATCGTAGACATCCTCCCACCGGGAGAGCATTTGGCAGGAAAAGCCGTGGGTGTCGGAAAGTCGCTGGAAGATGCCTTGGGTTTTGGGGGAACTGTCCACCACCAGCAGCCGCAGGTCCTTCCAGTTGATTTGGGGGTGGGCGACATGTCCTTCCCCTCTACTGGTGGGGAAGGTAAAGGTGAAGGTGGCGCCTTGCCCCGGCTGGGATTGGACGCGAATGGTTCCACCCATGCTTTCCACAATATTTTTGGAAATGGCAAGGCCCAGCCCCGTTCCTCCAAACCGACGGGAAATGCCCCCGTCCCCCTGCTCGAAGGATTGGAACAGCTTTTCCTGATGCTCGGGGGCGATGCCGATGCCGTTGTCCTGAACCGAAACTTCCACCCAGAAGGTGCCGTCTTCCTCCGAGGAAAGCCTTCGGGCCTCCACAAAAATCTCCCCGCGGTTGGGGGTGAACTTCACTGCGTTGGAAAGAAGGTTGGTCAGCACCTGCGCCAGCCGCTGCTCGTCACCGACCAGCCATCTGGGGATGGCGTCGTCGATGGAAACCAGAAGGGTGTGCTCCTTCTGGCTGAGGCTGTAACGCATCACGTTGGTGGTGCGCATCAGCATCTTTTCAAAATCAAAGGGGGCGTACACCAGTTCCAGCTTGCCCGCTTCGATTTTGGACATATCCAAAATGTCGTTGATGACCCCCAAAAGGTGGGCGGAGGCTTCGGCGATTTTGTCGATGCAGTAATCCTTGTGCTGCGTGTCCCTGGAAAACTTGGCGATTCCGGTCATGCCTATGATGGCGTTGAGCGGTGTGCGCATCTCGTGGGACATATTGGCCAGAAATTGGGATTTGGCTCTGGCGGCTTCCTCCGCTTTTTCCTTGGCCAGCTTTGCCTCTTCGCTCATCATGCGAAGCTCCCGGGTGCGCTTTTCGATGTTGGCCTCCAAGGTATCGGCAAACAGCTTTTTAGCGGTGATGTCGTAGCAGTTCAGCAGCAGGTAGTTTTTGCCGTCCAGCCAGGTGATGACATTGGCGGAAACAGCAAGCCACTGGTCCGTCGATTGGTGGTAAAGCTCCGGGTAGGCGGCGGGCCCTTCCGCCAAAGTCCGCAGATACGAGGCGGCTTCCGCCTGCAGATAGCGTTTGGCAGGTTGTCCGACGCAATCCCGGTATATGTCCCGAAAGGCGCTGTTGGCAAAGACGATGCGATCGGTTTGGGGGTCCACCATCAAAATATAGGAGCCTATTTTGTCCAAGATGGCTTCATAGGTGTTGTGATACTGGTCCATTTCTCTGACCACATGGCGGCGGGCTACGGTGGAGGAAACAAGGCCGGAAATGTTCTTTAAAAAGCCGACGGTACCTTCGTCCCAGGTTCGCGCCTCCACGCAGTCGTCAAAGCAGACAAAGCCGTAGTGAATGCCGTCCAGATAAAGGGAAAAGATGGCGGAGGCTTTGAGATGCTCCCGCTCAAAGAAAGGTTGGCAGCATGGGGGCACCCGCCCGCCGTGCATGAGCAGGCTGCCGGAGTTTAGAAGGGATGGGTAGTAGGGGGAGTAGGCCTCGCAAGCAAGGTCGGGATAATCCGGCCGCCCCGCCACCGAGTAAATGCCTTGGCTGCACCATTCGCAGAGAATCCGGCAGCTTTGCTGGCTGGAATTTTTTTCAAAGACAAGAACCCGGGTGACCTTGAGATATTCTCCCGCCCGCCTCAGAATGAGGGGGAGCAGCTCGTCCGGATGCAGGTCCTGAAAGCGGAGTAAAATGTCGTTATAAACGGCCTGTTCAGGTAGATGGGAAACGCAGGTGCCGTATGCAGGGATGCTCATGATGAACCCTCCAGCCTGTAACCTCAAACTATCGCTGTATCCTGATTGTATACGAAATCAACATCAAACACAAGAAATTTTAAATATGTTTATATAAATTAAAAATTCAACGAAAAGGCTTCCGGTCGACCTGTTGTCATCGGAAGCCTTTGTTGTTTTACGCAAAACTTTGTTGCAGCAACGAGTTTACTTTTTCCCAAAAGGGGCGAAAGGCGCTGGGAATGGAAATCTCGTCCTCCAACTGGCCTGCCCCCGCCCAGAAGTATCCCGGCGGCGGCTCAAAAAAAGGGGAGACGGCGTTAAAGCCCTTCATCCGCCACTCCACATGGCTGAAGATATGGGTGGCTTCCCCCAAAAAGTCCAGCTGAGATGCCCTTCCTCCCAGTTTTTCCACGTAAGCGGAAAGATTTGCTTCATCCCGAAAGCCCGCTAAGTTAATTGGCTCTGGCAGTCCGGCCAACAGCCCTTTGGCGGGGCGGCGGAAAAGAAGTACCTTGCCCTGCGACGCCAGCAGCAAAATAGTGCGCTCCTCCACCCGCCGGGGCTTTTTCTCCGGCAGGTTGGGAATGGTTTGCCAGCTGTTTTCCCGGCTTGCGACGCATAGATCCTTCCAGGGGCAGGAAGGGCAGAGAGGAGCGCCGTTGGGCAGGCAGACGATGGCGCCAAGCTCCATCAGAGCTTGGTTGAAGTCCCCCGGCGCCTGCGGGGGAATCATGGACGCCGCCACCTCCCCCAGCGCCTTTTTGACCTTGGCGTCCCCCAGGCTGGCGCCACTGCCCAGCAGGCGGGTGAGAACCCGGTAAACGTTGCCGTCGGGGGCGGGGACGGGGATGTCAAAGGCGATGGACGCAATGGCCCCCGCCGTGTAAACCCCGATGCCGGGCAGGGTTTGCAGGGCCTTGTAGTCGGCGGGCAAAGCGCCGCCGTATTCCTCCATCACCATTTTGGCGGCCTTTTGCATATTCCGTACCCGGTTGTAGTATCCAAGCCCCTCCCACAATTTGAGAAGCAGGTCTTCCGGGGCGGACGCCAGGGCGGCGATGTCGGGAAGCTGCTGGATAAAGCGGGTGTAGTAGCCCCGCACCGCCTCCACCCGGGTTTGCTGGAGCATGATTTCGCTGACCCACACCTGATAGGGAGTGGGGGTAAAGGTTTCGGTTTTCCGCCAGGGCATCTCCCGCTGGTTTTGCCGGTACCATTCCAGCAAAAGCGCCGCGGGGTGGCTTAAGGTCTCCAGCCGCCGGGCGGGAATGCCCAGAATTTCCTGCAGCTCCATACTAAGAAATCCCAAAGAGCCGTTTGGCGTTGGCGGCGGTCAAATCCACCACCTCCTGGGGCTCCATGGCAAGCTCCCGGGCCATGACCTGAGCCACATAGGGCAGCAGGGTGGAGTCGCACCGCCTGCCCCGGAAGGGCTCCGGCGCCATGTAGGGGCAATCGGTTTCCATCAGCAGAAGCTCTTTGGGCACGGCTTTCAAAGCTTCCAGGGGCTTTTTGGCGTTTTTAAAGGTGATGACACCGGTAAAGCCCACATACAGCCCCAGAGCCGTCACTTCCCGGGCCATCTGGGCGCTGCCCGAAAAGCAGTGGACCACTCCCTTGGGGCGGTATTGTTTGAGAAGGCGCATAGTGTCCTCGTGGGCTTCCCGGTCGTGGATAATCACCGGAAGATTCAGCTCGTTGGCCAGAATCAGCTGCTCCTCAAATATTTTTAGTTGCGTATCTCTTGGGGAAAAGTCGTAGTGGTAATCCAGGCCGATTTCCCCCACAGCCATCACCTTGGGCTGGGCCAGCAGCTCCTTGAGGCGGTCCAGATAGTCGGCGGGAGCTTTGGAGGCTTCATGAGGGTGCACTCCCGCGGCGCAGTAAACGTGGGGATATGTTTGGGCAAGGGCGAGCCCCGCGGCGGCGCTGCCCAAATCGGAGGCGGCGTTGATCACATAGGCCACCCCCTGCCGGGGCAGTCCGGACACCACTTCGTCCCGGTCGGGGTCGAAGCGCTCGTCGTCGTAGTGGGCGTGGGAATCGAAGATGCCGGTAAGGCTTAAGGGTTCAGACATAGGTTCTCCTTTGTATTTGATATCTTTATGGTCGGCACATATAGCTGCCAATGGCGGCATGGACCATCTCCATGGCGCGGATGTTCTTTTCGGATTCGTCCAGGGAAACCAGAGGGGTCTCGCCTTCCAAAATGCAGCGGCCCATCTGTTCCAGCTCGGCGGCGTAGTTGTTGGGCACCGTCAGGGAAACGGTGCGGGTGCCTTTGGCGTTGGCGACGGTGATTTCCACATTCCCCCAGGTATTGGGCGTTTTGGGGAAGGTGATGATGCCGCTGCTGCCGATGATCTTCAGCCCCCGATGGTTGGCGGCGTCCTTGGAGCTGAGGGAGTAGCCCAAAATGCCGTCCCCCATATCCAGCAGGGCGGTGACGGTGCCGTCCACCCCCGAAGGAAGGAAAGTGGCAAAGGCTTTCACCGACTTTGGCTCCCGTCCGGTGACCTGCCGGATGCTCAGCAGGTTGTAGCAGCCAACATCGTGGATGGAGCCGCCGAAAAACTGAGGGGAAAGTTTGGGGCTGTCCGGGTCCTTGAGCGGAGAAGAGAACACCGCTTCCACCACCCGCAGCTCCCCGATTTCGCCGTCGGCAATCAGCTGGCGAATGGTGGGGTAGAGGGGGCTGTGAAGGCAGGCGAAGGCCTCCATGATGTAGACGCCGTGTTCCTTTGCCGCCTGCCGGATAAGGGCAATATCGGCGGAGCGGCAGACAAGGGGCTTTTCACAGAGGACGTGCTTTCCCGCTTGGGCTGCTTTGAGAGTCCATTCCAGATGCATGCTGTTGAGCAGGGGAATGTAAACGGCGTCGATGGAAGGGTCCGCCAGCAATTCCTCGTAGCTACACACTGCAAAGGGAGGGTAGGCCGCTTGAATCCGCTCCAACCGGGGGGAATTGCCTCGGGTGGCAACGGCGGCCACCACGCCGTTTTTCACTTCCTGAAAAGCGGGGAAAATGCGGCGCTCGGCGATGTCGGCACAACCTAATATTCCCCAGCGCACCTGTTTCATCCGGCCACTTCCTTTCCGTCGGTCCGGGGAATGCTCCCCGGACCCTTTGTTTGTCCTGTTGCCCTTATTATACGAGAAAAAGGGGGCCCGGGCAAGCACAAAGCTTGACCCGGGCTGTGGGGGTATATTTTAAGGAGAAGCAAGCTTATTTGTCTTTTAGCAAGGTGACCAGCACCGCCTTTTGGGCGTGGAGCCGGTTTTCCGCCTCATCGTAGATTTCGGGGTGCTGGCTGATGACCTCGGCGGTGATTTCTTCCCCCCGGTGGGCGGGCAGGCAGTGGAGCACCATGACGTCCGGCTTTGCCGCCTGGAGCAGCTCGTGGTTGACCTGATAGCCGGCAAAGACTTTGCGGCGCTCCTCAATTTCCTTTTCCATTCCCATGGAGGCCCAGACGTCGGTGACCACCACGTCGGCGTCCCTGGCGGCTTCGTAAATATCCTCGGTGAGGGTGAAGCAGTCGAAATCCTTGGCGAAATCCAGCACCGACTGGTGAGGGTAATAGCCCTTGGGGCAGGCAAGTGTTACCTTCATGCCGGTTTTGAGCCCTCCCACCGTCAGGGAGTTTGCCATATTGTTGCCGTCGCCGATGTAGCAGAGTTTGAGACCCTCCAGGGTACTTTTGTATTCCCGGATGGTCATGAGGTCGGCCAGCACCTGGCAGGGATGGTAAAGGTCGGTCAGGCCGTTGATGACGGGAATGGTGCCGTATTTGGCAAGGTCCTCCACATCCTCCTGCTTGAAGGTGCGGATCATAATGCCGTCCAGATAGCGGGAGAGAACTTTGGCGGTGTCCTCAATGGGTTCCCCGCGGCCCAGCTGCAGGTCGTTGGAGGATAGAAAGAGGGGGTAGCCGCCCAGCTGATACATTCCCACCTCAAAGCTGACCCGGGTGCGGGTGGAGGATTTGGAAAAAATCATGCCCAGGGTTTTGCCCGCCAGGTGATGGTGTTTGATGCCGTGCTTGTTCTCATACTTTAACTGGTCCGCCAAATTGAGCAGACGGATAATTTCCTCTTTGGTCAAATCCAAAAGTTTTAATAAGTGCTTCATATCGCCTGCAAGGCAGCCGTTCTGCCTTATCCTCCGTTTTTGTCAGTTTAGTTGGTCAAATTGGTCAGCACATTTTCTAAAATGGCAAGGCCGGTGTCCAGTTCCTCCCGAGAAATGGTGAGGGGAGGCAAAAACCGCAGCTTGTGCTTTGCCGGCAGCAAGATAAGCCCCTGCCGACCGCAGGCTGTGATGACGTCGGTGTTTTTTAGCCCCTCCACCAGAGTGGCCCCCAGCATCATACCCATGCCGGTCACTTCCACAATCCCCGGCATGGCTTCCAGCCGCTTGCGCAGATAGTCGCCGGTCTCCGCCACCCGGGCAAGGAAAGCTTCGTCCATCGTTTCCAGCACCGCCCGGGCGCCGGCGCAGCAGACCGGGTTTCCTCCAAAGGTGGAGCCGTGGTCCCCCTTGCCCAGCACGTCCTGGGTCTTTTCCCCAAAGAGCACCGCCCCGATGGGAAGTCCGCCCCCCAGCCCCTTGGCCAAGGTCACCACGTCGGGCTGGATGCCGAAATGCTCCAGAGCCAGAAACTTGCCGGTGCGGCCCACTCCGGTTTGCACTTCGTCCACCATCAGCAGAATGTCCCGCCGGCGGCAGACTTCGGCCACCGCGTCCACAAACTCCTGCTCCAGGGGAATGACGCCGCCTTCGCCCTGCACGCACTCCAACAATATGGCTCCCACCCGGTCGGTGAGCTTTGCGTTTAAGTCGGCGATGTCGTTGGCTTTGGCGTGGACAAACCCCTGGGGGAAGGGCCCAAAGTGCCGGTGCATGGTGTCCTGCCCGGTGGCGGCCAGGGTGGCGATGGTCCGCCCGTGGAAGGAGTTGACAAGGGTGAGGATGGTGTCCCTTTCGCCGTTATAGTGGTCGCTCATATACTTGCGGGCGGTTTTAATGGCGCCCTCGTTGGCTTCGGCGCCGGAGTTTGCAAAGAACACCTTTTTCATGCCGGTGCGCTTGCACAAAGCTTCAGCCAATCGAGCCATGGGCTCGGTGTAGTAGAGGTTGGAGATGTGGGAGAGCTTATCGATTTGCTCTTTTACCGCCTGAACCCACGCCGGGTTGCCGTAGCCGATGGAATTGACCCCGATGCCGGAGGAAAAATCGATGAGAGGGCGGCTGGTATCGTCCTGGCAGGTGGCCCCTTTGCCTTGCTGCACCAGTAAATCATTGCGGGCGTAGGTGCCGGCGATGTAGGTCTGGTCCAGTTCCTTGATTTGGGAAAAGTTCATGGTTGTTTCCTCCCCCTATACCCGGAACATGGTTCCGATGCCCTGGTCGGTCATCAGCTCGATGAGAATGGAGTGGGGGATGCGGCCGTCGATGATGATGGCTTTGCTGACCTCCCGGCGCACCGCTTCCACGCAGCTTTCGATTTTGGGAATCATGCCGCCGGAGATGATGCCTTCCTTAATCAAGGCCGGCACCTGGCTGATGTTGACCACGGGAATGAGGGTGTTTTCGTCGTTTTTGTCGGTCAGAAGGCCCCGCACATCGGTCATGAGAATGAGGTTTTCCGCCTTTAAGGCGCCTGCGATGGCGGCGGCCGCCGTGTCGGCGTTGATGTTGTAGACGTTGCCCTCCTCGTCGGTTCCCACGGTGGCAATGACCGGGATATAGCCTTTGGCCAGCTGGTCGGTGATGATGGTGGTGTCCACCGAGGTGATGTCTCCCACAAAGCCCAAATCATCGGAACCCTGGTGCTTTTTGGCCTTAATCATGCCGCCGTCGATGCCGCAAAGGCCGATGGCTTTGCCGCCCCGCCGCTGCAGAAGGCCCACCAGATCCTTGTTGGTTTTGCCCGCCAACACCATCTGCACCACCTTGACGGTTTCGGCGTCGGTGTACCGCAACCCGCCCACAAAGCGGGACTCGATGCCCATCCGCTTTAAGGTTTCGGTAATTTCGGGGCCGCCGCCGTGCACCAGCACCACCTTGATGCCGATGAGGGACAGCAGCACAATGTCCTCCATTACCGCCTGCTTGAGCTCTTCGCTCTGCATGGCGTTGCCGCCGTACTTGATGACGATGACTTTTCCAAAGTATTTCTGGATATAAGGCAGAGCCTGTACCAGAATATCCGCTTTGGTGGCGTTGTTGTTGATATGCGCTTGTGTCATGACCGATAATCTCCGTTTATCCTGACGTAGTCGTAGGAAAGGTCGCAGCCCCAGGCCACGGCGCAGCCTTCGCCCTGGAACAGCTCGATCTGAATTTCAATTTCGCTTTCCAATAGAACTTTCTTGGCTTCCTCCTCGGAAAAAGGGACGCCCACGCCATTTTCGCAGACGGTGACGCTGCCCGCCGGGGAAACAAAGCTTACCTTGACTTTGGAGACGTCGAAGTCGGCGTCGGCATAGCCCAGAGCGCAGAGCACCCGGCCCCAGTTGGCGTCAGCCCCAAACATGGCCGCCTTAAACAGGTTGGAGCAGATTACCGATTTTGCCAGCACTTTGGCGGTGGCTTCATCGGGCGCCCCCGATACCATGCACTCCAGCAGCTTGGTGGCGCCTTCGCCGTCCTTGGCAATCATGCGGGCCAGATAGATGCAGATATGGGTGAGGGCTTTTAAGAAAGTGTCGTAAGCTTCCCCGGGCCCGGTGATGGGGGCGTTTTTGGCCAGTCCATTGGCCAGAATCACCGCCATGTCGTTGGTGGAGGTGTCGCCGTCCACGCTGACCATGTTAAAGGTGTTGGCCACCACCGTATTCAGCGCCTGCTGCAGCATGGCGGGGGAAATCTCCACGTCGGTGGTCAAAAAGGCCAGCATGGTGCCCATGTTGGGGTGAATCATCCCGGAGCCTTTGGCAATGCCGCCGATTTTGCAGATTTTGTTCCCAATCGGGAAGGAAACGGCGATTTCCTTTTCCAGCAAATCGGTGGTCATGATGGCGGCTTTGGCGTCGGCGCTGCCCTGCTGGGAAAGGGCGGCGCTGAGGTGGGGCACCGCGTCCTCCACCAGCTTGACCGGCAGCGGTTGGCCGATGACTCCGGTGGAGGCCACCACCACGTCTTCGGGGAACAGCTTTAAGGCTTTGGCCGCCGCCTTGCACATCCGGGTGGCCACTTCCACCCCGTCGGCGTTGCAGGCGTTGGCGTTGCCGCTGTTGCAGATGATGGCCTGGGCCTTTCCGTCGGCGAGGTGCTGTCTGGTCACCTCCAAAGGGGCGGCCTTTACTTTGTTTTTGGTGTAGACGGCGGCTGCGGCGCAGGGAACTTTGCTGTAGATAAGGGCCAAATCCTTTTTCTCCGCTTTTTTGGCCAGGCCGCAGTGGATTCCCGCCGCCAGAAATCCCTGGGGAGCGCAGACTCCTCCGCTTTCGGGCTTTATCGACATGGCATTAACACTTCTTTCTATGGTGTATTCACTTGGAAGGCCCTGTGACGAGACCTTGGTATTCGGGCAGCCCCAGGGCGATGTTCATGCACTGAATGGCGGCTCCCGAAGCACCTTTCCCTAAGTTGTCAAAGCGGGCAGCCAATATCACCCGCTCCTGGTTGCCGCACACAAATATTTCCACATCGTCCCGTCCCGCAAGAGCGGCGGGGGCCAGCATTCCATCCGGAAGGGATTCCTCTGCCCCGAAGGGCTGCACGTGGATAAGCTTTTCCCCGGCGTAATACTCGCTGAAAAAGCTGTGAAGGGATTTCGCGTCGGTGTATTTGTTCAAAAGGTGGGTGTGGAGGGGAAGGGTGACCACCATGCCGGCGTAGAAATCCCCGATGATGGGGTTGAAAACGGGGGGACGGGCAAGGCCGGAAATCTTCTTCATTTCCGGCAGGTGCTTGTGCTGCTGCCCCAAAGCGTACTGGCGGGGCAAGGCGTAGTCGGCGGGGCGGTTGGAATCGGCGTAGCGGGCGATGACTTTTTTCCCCGCCCCGCTGAAACCGGTCACCGAATGGGCAGTGAAAGGGTACTCCGCCGGCGCGATACCTGCCGACACCAAAGGATAAGCCAGCAGGGCGAAACCGCCCGCATGGCAGCCGGGGACGCAGATTCGGGTGGACTGGGCGATTGCCTTTCGGTGGACGGGGGAAAGCTCCGGCAGGCCGTAGGTCCAACTGTCCAGCACCCGGTGAGCGGTGGAGGCGTCGATGATTCGAGTGTTGGGGTTGGTGATATTCCCTGCGGCGGCGCGGGCGGCGTCGTCGGGCAGACACAGGAACACCACATCCGCGCTGTTGGAAATTTTAGCCCGGGCGGACTCATCCTTTCGCAGATGAGGGTCGATGGCAAGCAGCGTCACATCGTCCCGGTGAGCCAGGCGGTCGGCCAGCCGCAAACCGGTGGTTCCCTCCGCGCCGTCGATAAATACTTTGACTGCCATGTTAGAATCCTTCCTTGGATGTTTTTACTTCTGGTCCCCCAGCAGTTGGGCCCGCACCTTGATAGGCAGGCCGAAGAGGTTGATAAAGCCCTGGCTGTCCATCTGGTTGTAATCGGAATCCCCGCCGAAGGTGACGACTTTTTCGGAATAGAGGGAATAGGGGCTGGAGGTTCCGGCGGGGAAGATGTTGCCCTTGTAGAGCTTGAGCCGCACGGTGCCGGTGACGGTTTCCTGGGTGGAGTCCACAAAGGCGTCTAGGGCTTTCCGGAGGGGAGTGTACCACTGGCCGTTGTAAACAAGTTCGGCGTATTTGCAGGCCACCAGCTCTTTGTAGTGGGCGGTGTCCTTATCCAGGCAGAGCCGCTCCAGCTCCTTGTGGGCGGCGTAGAGGATGGCGCCTCCCGGAGTTTCGTATACGCCCCGGCACTTCATGCCCACCAGCCGGTTCTCCACAATGTCCAGAATGCCGACTCCGTTTTCGCCTCCCAGTTTGTTGAGCTTTTTCACCAGTTCGACGCTGCCTAGTCTTTCCCCGTCCACGGAGACCGGGATGCCCTTTTCAAACCCGATGGTGACGTAGGTGGGGGTGTCGGGCGCCTTTTCGGGGGAGACCCCAAGCTCCAGGATTTTGTCAAGCTGGGCTTCGTTTTCGGTTTTCTCCAAATCCAGCCCTTCGTGGGAAAGGTGCCAGATGTTTTTATCCTTGGAGTAGTTGGTTTCCCGGGTGATGGGGATGGGAATGCCGTGTTGCTCGGCGTATGCAATTTCGTCTTCCCGACCTTTCAGTTCCCAAATCCGCCAGGGGGCGATGACGGGCATGTCGGGGGCAAAGGCTTTGATGGTCAGCTCAAAGCGCACCTGGTCGTTTCCTTTTCCGGTGCAGCCATGGGCAATGGCGTCGGCCCCTTCCTTTTTTGCAATTTCCACCAGCCGCTTTGCAATGACCGGGCGGGCCATGGCGGTGCCCAGCAGGTAGTCTTCGTATTTGGCGCCCGCCTTTAGGCAGGGGAAGATAAAGTCGTCCACAAACTCCTGGGTCAAATCCTCGATATACAGCTTGGAGGCTCCGGTGGCAAGGGCGCGCTCTTCCAGTCCTGCAAGTTCCTCGCCCTGCCCCACGTCGGCGGCCACCGCAATCACTTCGCAGCCGTAGTTTTCCTTCAGCCAGGGAATGATGACCGACGTATCCAATCCGCCGGAATAGGCCAGCACTACTTTTTTATATTGAACCTTGTTTGTTTCGCCCATGGTGCCACAACTCCTTAAACTAATAATTATTCCTAAACTGCTTATGATTATACATTAAGCAACGGAACAAAGCAAGGGGTTTTGAATAAATATTCCTTCCTGCCGTAAAATTGTATACAAGACACAAAAATTGCATCAAACGGCACCAATCTTTTGACCTTCAGGTTGATTCTGGGAAATAGGCATGGTAAAAAAGGCTTTTGAGGAAAGAAAATTAGCCGTTTGCCTTGCTAATTGTTTGTCAAACGGGTATAATAAAGATGTTCCGGATTTTGCAGGACAGAACCGAGATTCCTGCAAGGGGCTGGCACAGCGATAATTCTTTCACCATAGAAAGGGGACATGCTTAAAATGACAAGCAATCAACACGTACTGCGCTGGCTGGAAGAGATGAAAGCTCTGGTAAAGCCCATGAATGTTGTTTGGGTAGACGGCAGCCGCGAGCAGATGGCCGAGCTGAAAAAGCAGGCTATCGCAAGCGGAGAGCTGATTGAGCTGAATCAGGATTTGCTGCCGGGCTGCACCCTTCACCGCACCGCTCCCAATGACGTGGCACGGGTAGAGCATCGCACTTTTATCTGCACCCGTAATAAGGAGGATGCCGGCCCCACCAACAACTGGGAAGACCCTCAAGTCATGTACGAGAAGCTGCGCAAGCTGTTTAACGGTGTGATGCACGACCGCACCATGTATATTATTCCGTACTCCATGGGTCCCATCGGTTCTCCCTACTCCAAAGTGGGTATCGAGCTGACCGACTCCATCTACGTGGTGCTCAATATGGACATCATGACCCGGGTGGGCAAGGCTGCTCTGGACCAGCTGGGCGACAGCAACGATTTTGTGCGGGGTCTCCACTCCAAAGCCGACATCGATGAGGAGAACCGCTATATCTGCCACTTCCCCGAGGACAACACCATTTGGTCCATCAACTCCGGTTACGGCGGCAACGTGCTGCTGGGCAAAAAGTGCTTTGCTCTGCGCATCGCCTCCTACCAGGGTTGGAAGGAAGGCTGGATGGCCGAGCACATGCTCATCCTCGGTATCGAAAATCCCAAGGGCGAAATCAAATACGTGGCCGCCGCTTTCCCCTCTGCCTGCGGAAAGACCAACCTGGCCATGCTGATTCCCCCCGAGGTATACCAGAAGAAGGGCTACAAGGTTTGGACGGTTGGCGACGACATCGCCTGGATGAACATCGGCAAGGATGGACGTCTCTGGGCCATCAACCCCGAATCCGGCTTCTTCGGCGTGGCTCCCGGCACCAACATGAAGTCCAACCCCAACGCTCTGCTCTCCACTCAGAAGAACACCATCTTCACCAACGTGGTTCACAACCTGGAGAACAACACCGTTTGGTGGGAAGGCTTGGACAAGAATCCGCCTGAGAATGCTCTGGACTGGCAGGGCAACCCCTGGAACGGCAAGACCAGCGACAAGAAGGGCGCTCACCCCAACAGCCGGTTCACCGCTCCCGCCATCAACTGCCCCTGCATTTCCAAGGAATTTGCCAATCCCCAGGGCGTACCGATTTCCGCCATCATCTTCGGTGGCCGCCGCGCCAAGACCGCTCCCCTGGTTTACCAGGCAAAGGATTGGGAGCACGGTGTGTTTGTAGGCTCCATCATGGCCTCTGAGACCACCGCCGCCGCCACCGGCGCCGTCGGCGTTGTCCGCCGCGACCCCATGGCCATGCTGCCCTTCTGCGGCTATCATATGGGCGACTACTTCCAGCACTGGCTCGACATGGGCAAGAAGCTGGGCGACAAGGCTCCCAAGATCTTCAACGTCAACTGGTTCCGCACCGACGACAACGGCAACTTCATTTGGCCCGGATTCGGCGAAAACCTCCGCGTTCTGGATTGGATTATCCAGCGCTGCGAAGGCGCCGTGGACGCTGTGGAGACTCCCATCGGCTACGAGCCCAAGCCCGAGGACATCAACATCGAGGGTCTGGAGGGTATCACCGAGGATACCATCAAGAACCTGCTGTATGTGGACAAAAACCTCTGGAAGGAAGAGGTTGCCGGCATCAAGGAGTTCTACGCAAAATTCGGCGACAGACTGCCCAAAGAGCTTAACGCTCAGCTGGCGGCCCTGGAACAGCGCTTGGGCTAATAACTTGACGAAAAAAGTGGTATCGGGTTTTCCGATACCACTTTTTCTATTTGATAATTTAAAAAGAAGGCCGCCTTTGGAACCGGCAGCCTTTGCGTTTGCATTTCGTCAGCATTGAGCGGGTTTTGCCAGCAAAGCCACCCAGCCGCCCTGCTCCTTCTTTTGGGCGATGGCAAAGCCTGCCGCCGCCAGAGCCTGCTCCACTTCCGCCGAGCGGGAGTCGATGATGCCGGAGGTGATGACCATGCCGCCGGGGTTTAATAGCCTGGGCAGGTCGGGGACCAGCTGTAGGATGATGTCGGCTACAATGTTGGCAAAGACAATGTCAAAGGTGCCGGTGATGCCCTGGGCTAAGTTGCCCACTTCGTACTGGGCCAGATGCTCCACGCCGTTGAGGGCGGCGTTTTCCCGCGCCACCTGAACGGCCACTTCGTCAATGTCGGTGCCCTGGGCGCTTTTGGCTCCCAGCAGCAGGGCGGCTAAGGACAAAATGCCGCTGCCGCAGCCCAAATCCAGCACCGTTTCGCCGCCGCGGATCTGCTCCTGCAGCAGCTCCAGGCACATTCGGGTGGAGTGGTGGGAGCCGCTGCCAAAAGCCATTCCCGGGTCGAGGCGGAGCACCACGTCGCCGGGGGCGGCGTCCCAGTGCTCCCAGGTGGGGCAGACCACCAGCCGCTCTCCGATGCGGTCGGGAGTCCAGTATTTTTTCCAGTTGTTGGCCCAGTCCTCCTCCCGGACGGTGGTGGTCACCATCTCCAGCCGGCCCCACGCCCCGTCGGTATCCTGGGCCTTAAGGCGGGCAAGGGCATCCTTGACCTGCAAAAGCTGCTCTCTGCCCTGGTTGTTGTCCGCCAGATAAAAGGTTACCGAGCTTTCCCGGTCCCGCAGCTTGAAAAGATCCTGGTCGATGTAGTCCCACCGGCCCTGCTTTCCCTCTAAAAATTCTTCAAAGTCGGCGGCGTCCTGAATGGAGCAGCCGGAAATCCCCAAATCCATCAATGCGGCGGTGAGGGGTTCAATGCCCTGAGAAGTGGTAAAAACTTCGACCTGTGTCCAAGTATCCATCAGCGTTTGAAAGCGGGAAGAATCCGTGGGGATGCTTCCCGCTATTCTCCTTTCCCTTTGGTTCTGTGATTATTAGACGCTATAGTAATTTACCGCGCAGCGGAAAATATCCAAATATTCATAGTCGGGAATGTTGCGGTACACCCCTTCGCTCCAGCGCTCCACGTGGGCCATTTTGCCGAAAATCCGCCCGTCGGGGGAGGTGATGCCCTCGATGGCGTAAAGGGAGCCGCTGGGGTTGTACTCCAAATCCATGGAGGGATTGCCGCTAAGGTCCACATACTGGGTGGCAATCTGCCCGTTGGCCGCCATTTCCCGAATGGTTTCCTCGGTGGCGATGAACCGCCCCTCCCCGTTGGAGACGGGGGTCAGCCAAATGCTGTCCACCGGAACGCCCGCCAGCCAGGGGGATTTGTTGGAGGCGATGCGGGTGCGCACCATGACGCTTTGATGGCGGCCGATTTGGTTGTAGGTAAGGGTGGGGGAATCGGGCTGCGCCTCCCGGTACTCCCCGTAGGGGACAAGGCCCAGCTTGCAGAGAGCCTGGAAGCCGTTGCAGATGCCCAGCATCAAACCGTCCCGGCTGTGGAGCAGTTGCTCGATGGCCTGGCGAATCTTGGGGTTCCGCAGGAAGGCGGTGATGAACTTGCCGGAGCCGTCGGGCTCGTCGCCGCCGGAAAATCCGCCGGGAATGGCCACAATCTGGCTGCGGTCAATCAGCTCCGCAAAGGCGTCCACCGATTCGGCGATGGCCTGTCCGGTCAGGTTGCGCAGCACAAAGATTTCCGGTTTGGCTCCCGCCCGCTGGAAGGCGGCGGCGGTGTCGTATTCGCAGTTGGTGCCGGGGAAGACGGGGATGGCCACCCGCGGGGACGCCTGCCGCACCCGAATGGCGGGGAACCCTTCGGTTTCTCGCTCCCAGCGGAAGGCTTCCACGGTGCCTTTGGGCGGGGCAAGGTAAGGGTACACCGGCTGGAGGGTGCCTTCCCAGGCCTTTTGCACTTCCTCCAAATCGATGATTTCCCCGTCGGGCAGCTCCAGGTGGTATTCGGGAATGGTGCGGCCCAGCAGGAACTTGTCCAGTTCCAGGAACGGCTCCTTGGCTTCCAGCAGGAAGGCGCCGGGCAGATAGCTCCAGGACAGGGGCTTTTCGGCGGCAAAGCCAATCCGGTTGCCAAAACACATCTTGCAGATGCCTTCGGCGGTGCCGCCGGGGCCCACCGCCCAGCCGGCGATGGCCCGCTTGCCCGCCACCAGCTGCTCCACCATGTCGAAGATAAAGCGGACGTCGTCAAAGTCCGGCAGGCCGTCGGCGGTCATGCAGGGGGCAAGGAGGTAGACGTAGCTGTCGGTGCGCTTAAACTCGGGGGAAATCACCTTATCCGCCTGCCCCATGGAAAGGGCGATGCTCACCAGCGTGGGGGGGACATTTAAGTCCTCAAAGGTGCCGGACATGCTGTCCTTGCCGCCAATGGCCGCCAACTGCAGCTGCATCTGGGCTTCCAGAGCGCCCAGCAGGGCGGCTGCGGGCTTGCCCCATTTTTCAGGGTCGTTGCCCAGTTTTTCAAAGTATTCCTGGAAGGTGAGCCACGTTTTGCTGCGGCTTCCTCCGGCGGCAATCACCTTGGCCACTGACTCTACCACCGCAAAGCATCCGGCATGGTAGGGGCTGTTCACCGCCGTTTCGGGGTCGTAGGCCCAGCTCATCAACGTACAGGCCTTGGTGCGGCTGCCCACCTCCATCGGCAACTTGGCCGCCATCACCTGGGCGGGTGTGCGTCGGTAGACGCCTCCGTAGGGCATCAGCACGGTGGCGGCGCCGATGGTGGAGTCAAACCGGTCGGACAGCCCCTTTTGGGAGCAGAAAGATAGGCTGGAAAGCTTTTGCAAAATAGTCTCCCGGTTGACGGGAAGAAAGTCCTGGAAGCATTCTTTGGCCGGCGCTTTCATTTGAATGGAGGCGTGCTTGGGGGCGCCGTTGGAATTTAAAAACTCGCGGGACAAATTGACGATGGTGCGGCCCCGCCAGCTCATGGTCAGCCGGGGAGCTTCGGTGACTTCCGCCACCACCGTGGCCTCCAGGTTTTCTTCGTCGGCCAGGCGGATCAATTTCTCCACATCCTGGGGGGCCACCACCACCGCCATCCGCTCCTGACTTTCGGAGATGGCAAGTTCGGTGCCGTCCAGGCCTTCGTATTTCTTGGGAACCGCGTCCAGATTGATGGCGACGCCGTCGGCAAGCTCCCCGATGGCCACCGACACTCCGCCGGCGCCGAAGTCGTTGCAGCGCCGAATCAGGCGGGTCGCCTCCGGGTTGCGGAACAGCCGCTGGAGCTTTCGCTCCTCGGGGGCGTTGCCCTTCTGCACTTCCGAGCCGCAGGTTTCCAGAGAAGACACCGTGTGGCTTTTGGAGGAGCCGGTGGCGCCGCCGCAGCCGTCCCGCCCGGTGCGCCCGCCCAGCAGAATCACCTTGTCGCCGGGTGCGGGAGTGCTGCGCACCACATGGTCCGCCGGAGCGGCGCCCACCACGGCGCCCAGCTCCATCCGCTTGGCTTCGTAGCCGGGATGGTAGATCTCGTGGACAAGGCCGGTGGCAAGGCCGATTTGGTTGCCGTAGGAGGAATAGCCCGCCGCCGCCGTCTGGCAAATCTGCTTTTGGGGCAGCTTGCCGGGCCGGGTTTTGGACACTTCCGTAAGAGGATTGGCGGCACCGGTAATCCGCATGGCCTGATAGACAAAGCTGCGGCCGGAAAGAGGGTCCCGAATGGCGCCGCCCAGGCAGGTGGCCGCCCCGCCGAAAGGCTCAATTTCGGTGGGGTGGTTGTGGGTTTCGTTTTTAAACATAATCAGCCAGTCCTGAGGCTCGCCGTCCACCTCTATCCGGACATTGACCGAGCAGGCGTTGATTTCGTCGCTGACGTCCAGCCGGTTGAGATACCCCGACTTTCGCAACACCTTGGCGGCGATGGTGGCCATATCCATCAGGGTGACGGGGCGGTTTTCGGTATACAGAGCCTCCCGCATGGTGCGGTACCGCTGATAGCTGCGGGCGATGTATTCCGGCTCGATTTCGACTGAGTCGATGTGGGTTAAAAAGGTGGTGTGGCGGCAGTGGTCCGACCAGTATGTATCAATCATCCGAATTTCGGTCAGGGTGGGGTCGCGCTTTTCCTCGTTGCGGAAGTAGTCCTGGCAGAACCGCAGGTCGGCTAAATCCATGGCAAGGCCCAGTTCCTGCAGCAAAGAGGCAAGGGCTTCTTCCCCCATGTCAATGAAGCCTTCCAGCACCGCCACGTCGGAGGGGGTAGGGTAGACAGTCTCCAGCGTTTGGGGAATTTCCAGAGACGCCTCCCGGCTTTCCACCGGGTTGATGAGGTAGTGTTTGATTTTTTGAAGCGTCTCGGGGGAAAGGGTTCCCTCCAACACCCAGATTTTAGCGCAGCGCACCGTGGGCCGTTCTCCGCCGGTGGAAAGGGAGATGCACTGGGCGCAGCTGTCAGCTCTCTGGTCAAACTGGCCGGGCAGCAACTCGGTGGCAAACACCGTGTGGCCGGAAAAATCCGGCAGCTCGTCCCAGGTGATGTCCACCTGAGGCTCCGAAAACACCGTATTCCGGCAGGCTTCAAAGTCCTTGCGGCTGATTCCCTCCACCAGATAGCGGTTGAGAATCCGAAGACCGGAAAGCTCTATCCCCAAAGAGGTGCGCAGATCGGCTAGAACGCCCTGGGCTTCCACCGCAAAGGGGGGCTTTTTTTCCACGTAAAGGCAAAAAACGGACACAGTACCGACATCCTTTCCTGTTAGGGCCCGCAGCGGACAGGCCTCTGATGTTCAAAAGGTATGACTAAAGTATAACGCTTCGAGTTCCGATATATGTTGTGCGGTTTCCCGCGTACAAAGCTATTCCATGGGGCAGACCTTGTCCCGATTGCCTCGCGCTCACTGTGTTGGTTCATTTGCTTACGTTAAACAACTAAAATATTATAACACAAGAATTTCCTCCGCGCCATATCGCAGCGGGCTTTCCCCGCAAGACAGAGCGTTTTTTGTCGTATTGTCAATTCCGCCTGTTTTTGTTATACTTTAACATAAAGAAAATTACGAAAACCAATGTTTTCTTGGAACAATAGACTGCCCTTTGGGCTTTTAAGGAGGTTCCTTTATGGGCAAACGGGTGACAGCGCTGCTTCTGGCGGTGCTTCTGACGACTTTTTGGACCACGACGGTTTTTGCCTGGGGCATTTCCGGCTCCGGGGAATTTGCCAACGCCGCCAAGCGCTATGGATTTTTGGACGACGCCAAAATCGTATACAACGGCGAGATTTCCGACCAGGACTTTGACGAAGTCTACGTGGGAAGCGCCATCTACATCCCCATCGGTGTTGAGGACGACGAGGGCAACATCAGCCAGGCCTCTGCCCAAAACATTAAAAAGGATAAGGTAAGCGTCAGCCATAAAGTGACCCGGGGAGCCCGGTACGTGACCGGCGTTTCCATTGTGGACGGCGGTAAGGAAAAGATTGACGGCCTGGAAAAGGGCGCATATGTCAAAGTCCAGCTCACCAACAGCTATTCCGGTACCGGCACCGCCAACGTGGAGGTAAAGCTGGTGCTGGTCATCAACCGGTTGTCCTATCAGGAAACGGAAATCGAGCTTTACTGCACCATGGAAAACCGAACGGTGTACATCGACTACGACACCGTTTACGGCGCCCAGCTCCCCACCATGTTTGAAGTGGGGTACGATTACAACGGCGAAGCCACCTTTGATATGGGCAACGATGTGCGCTACACCGCTCGAGTGAAGGCCAAACAAAAGTACATCATCGACTACGACACCGAAACCAACGAGGCCATCGCCGCTCGCTATCCCAAGAACGACCTGGAGTTCCACAACTTCAAAGGGGACCACGACACCTTCGCCAGCAACGGAAAGCTGGAGCTTCCCCTGGACAGTGCCACCTATTATAAAAACGGCCAGTATACGGCCTATGCCTATAAAATTTCGGGGAATACCCTGGTACCGGTGGATTCCTCCGTGAACAAAGATGGCATCTTAACCATCTACACCCGAACCCTGGACAACTACGTTGTCTCCAATGTAGATTTGCTCCGCCAGACGGATTACGAACCGCCGGCTTCGGCTCCTGCCACGTCCACCGGCGGCCAGACCGCCGGAAAGACCACAGGCCAGACCGCAGGAAACGAGCTTCAGGCGCCGCCGACGGGAGGCGCGCCCCTGCCCGACCTTCCCGGGGAAACTTCGCGGGTAGAAACCGCTCCGCCTCCGGAGTCTTCCCAGCCGGAAACTCCTCCGGCCAACACCGCAACGCCGCCGCCTTCCAGCTTAAGCCACATCAACGCGGCCAACAGCGGAACCGACAACCCGCTGACCGGCGTGCCGCCTCTGGCGGGGATTGCCTTTCTGGGCACTCTGACCGGACTGGGAGCATGGGCGCTGCGCCCCCGCAAAAAATAGACCAATACATATTACATCACCGGGAGATTTGACTATGGGCAAGAAGATAACGGCGCTTTGTTGGATGCTGAGCCTCGCCATTTTGCTGGCCACCCCTGCTGCCGCCGCCGAGATGGCCTCGCCCCAGGAGGTTGGCAAATACTTCGGCTCTGAGGGCTACTATAAAAACGGAATCCGCCAGCGGGGAGACCTTTCCAGCTTTGAGGGGATGACCGCCCGCCCGGGGGACGAAATCTTTTTCCCTCTGGAAAGCTGGTATTTTACCTGGGACAAAAACAGCGAGGAGCGCATCCCCGAAATGACTCCCAGGGACAATCAGACCTTAAATCTGGGTGTTTCGGTGGACTATGTTGAAGGGCAGGAAGCCTTTGACCGGATTGCCGTCACCTCCCGGGACAACCGGCTGGGCATCCTCATCGACTTTGCCGACGCCCTTGTTTCCTTCGACCCGGTGAAATTCCAGGCAAACTGCCGGTTGACGGTGGGCGGCGGCGAAGTGCCCGGCGGGGAATTTGAAGTGAGCGGGCTGTTCCGCAACCGGAAAATAACGGTGACAAGTGCCGACCGCACCGTGACCCTGGGCAAGGGGCGCATCGCGGTGGGCAGCTACCTGAAGGACCTTGCCAATGTGCCGTTTGACCTTGGCTGCGGCGTCGCCCTGACGGCGGATTTGCTCATCGCCCAGGAGGTGTACGCCCACGCGGAGAACACTTGCCTTGCGCAGGATAAGGAAGTGATGGCCAAAAACCCGCAAATCCGGCAGGTGGTGCGGGTCTACAGCATGGGCTTTGCGAAAGGGAAGGTGCGGCTGGACCCCGACCGCTACGGCAATGCAAAGGTATACGGCCCGATGATGAGCTACCTTGGCACCACCCGGGACACTCTGCCCTTGGAGAGCGTGTATTACCTGACGGAGGAAAAGTAAATTTGTAAATTTTTTGTAAACCAAAATGCGGACGGGAGTGGGAGTTGCCCATTCCCGTTTTTTGGCGCAAAATATCGAAAATATGCGAGGGCTCAACATCTTGTACCGCATCGGAGAGGTATGCCACTATTAGCAGAAGGGTGCAGAAAAAATGTTTACAAAAAAATTGGAATCTGCATGCAGCAAAATGAAAAATGCTTGACACTTATTAACTGAAAGCTGCAAACAGGTTACAGAAAAGTTACAAAAATTGCAAATTAGGTCTTGCAATCTGCGAAACTTTATGGTAAACTGTAAAGCAGTTGGGGAAATGATGGAGAGCTTCCCCCAAATTAAAAACAAAATGCTTACACAAAATTAAAAGGAGGATTCACTCATGAAGAAAGTACTGAGTTTGGTACTTGCCCTCATGATGGTAGTCGGCATGTCTACCGTAGCTTTCGCTGCTGCTGGTAAGATCAGCGCTACTGACACCATTACCGTTGATATTGGCACCTTGGCACCTGGTGAGACAGCAATCTTTACGGCTGATCTGTCTACCGGCAAAACCACAACTGCTGGTGCGCTGGATGCGCCTACTCTGACTGATGACCAAGCAAAAATCTTTTCTTCTGTTGCCGCCGAGCTGCTGACTGGCGACAAAGTTAAAGTAACCTTGAAAATCAAGAGCGATGCTCCTCTCGGCGCGATTTCTACTGACGATGGTAAGCTGACATTTAAGGATTCCACCACCCCTGACCCTGTAGATGTTATTATCAATCTGACTGGTAAAGTCCTTTACAAAACCGTTCCTAGCGGCTGGAAAATTACTGGTTTCAACACCACTGACGACATTAACTGGACTCCTACCGGCGACGACCTGAGCAAAGCCAACATGTCTGCTTACCTGCCCATCACTGCCCAGCTGTTCACCTGGAAGGACAAGGCCGGCAACACTTATGATAGCGCTGATGACCTGATTGCTGTTGGTATTGCTCCCGACGCTACTGTTCGTTCCAGCCAGCTGAACGATGTCGGCATCCGCCGCGTATATCAGAAGAACACCACCAACACCATCCGTGACGTTGAGCTGCGCACTTCTGATTCCGACGTTCGCGTCCGCACCGTGAAGTTCTACACCAAGACCAGCGACACCGACGTTGAGCTGAAGGTTGCTCTGACTTTCAAGGGCTCCGCCAAGAACGCTCCCGAGTATGAGTTCAACTTCACCATTGCTAACGACGAAGAGCTCATCGAAGAGGGCCAGACCGAGGCTTACAGCTATGGCAACATCTACCTGAAGGCTGATGCCACCGTTCGCAACGTAACCTTCCAGGGCGACGAGGACGAGATCGTTTTCGCCACCAAGACCGTTGTGAAGGGCCAGAAGTACTACTTCAACGTTGACACCGATCTGTCCGATGCCGACAAGGAAATCATCGAGAACAATCCTGAAGTAGACTCCATCTACACTGTATACCAGAACAACATGGCTAACGCCACCGTTGAGTTCAAGAACCTGGACCGTGAGTTCTTTGTATACGATGGCAACGGCAAGTTGCTGGGCACCACCAAGGACAAGAAGCTGCCTCTGGCCAGCAAGTATATCCTCACCACTGCCAAAGTTGACTTTGGCGGCGAAGAAGAGCCCACCGAAGAGGCTCCCGAGGTTGAAGAGCCCGAAGCTCCTCCCATGGGTGGCGGCGAAGTCGTTGAGGCTCCTAACACCTACAACCCCAACACCGGTCTGTAATCGGTTAGTTGTAAGTGTGAGTGTAAGTTAATCGCTTAATTATTGCCCCCGGTTTCTCCATGCCGGGGGCTTTCTTTATGCCCTGTGTGATTAGATTTCTAGGCAAAGCACGCAGGCTGTAACAGGTTCCCGCTGCGTTCCTGCTTTTTATCAGCCCAAAGATATAATACAAAAGCTCCCGTACTAAGCGGGAGCTTTCGCATTTTGGCATAAACGTATTTTGGGTGATGAGAAATAGCTAATTTTCATCTAACAGTAATCATTTCATGGACGCTTGAGTAATTACAAGTACATGGCCCGATGGATTTGCAAGCACCTTAAAGAGGCGAGCCGGGATGATGCCCTTCAGCGCTATTCATCGTTGAATATGATTTGCATGAGGTACTAAATCAGTGGAGCAAACACTTTCAGCACCGCCCGCAGCGCACGGATATGCAGGGGAACCTTCTCCACTTCTTCCAAGGTGTATTCGTGGCACTGTTTTTGGCATTCCAGGAAATCCTGTTTTACCGCCATCACCGTATCGCTGCCGTAAAAGCTGGCGGAGCATTCAAAATGCAGGTAAAAGCTGCGGTAATCCATATTGCAGGTGCCCACCATGCAGATTTCGTCGTCGGACACAAACGTTTTGCCGTGGATAAAACCGGGCGTATACTCAAAAATGCGAACTCCCGAGCGAATCAGCCGGGCGTAGTGGGAACGGGTCAACACGTGGACATACCATTTATCGTAGTGATAGGGGGTCATGATCCGGACGTCGATGCCGCTTTCCGCCGCGGCGCAGAGAACGCTTTCCATTTCGTAGTTGATGACAAGATAGGGAGATGTGATGTAAACATACTGAGTGGAGCGGGAAATGATGTTGCGGTAGGCGGTTTCGGTCACGTTGACGCGGTCTAAGGGGCTGTCGCCAAACACCTGCACAAGGCCTTTGGGTGTGGGAAGATAGGGAGTGGCAGGGGCACGATAGGCGTTGTAGTCGATGTCTTCCCCCGTGGCGAACTTCCAGAGCTGCAAAAACATAAAGGCAAAGCTCCAAACGGCGGGCCCCTTAATCATGATGCCGGTGTCCTTCCAATGGCCGAACCGGTCCACGGCGTTGATGTATTCGTCGGCGATGTTGATGCCGCCACAGAAGGCGGTTTTTCCATCAATAACAAGAATTTTGCGGTGGTCCCGATTGTTGTAAATCATATTGATGCGGGGGCGGAAGGGGTTAAACACGCACAGCTTGATGCCCGCTTCCCGGATGATGCGGTCATACCCTTTGGGAAGGGTGCGGATGGATCCGATGTCGTCGTACATAAACCGCACTTCCACGCCCTGGGCCACCTTGCGCTTGAGCAGCTCGAAGATCCGGCTCCACATGATCCCCGGCTTGACGATAAAATATTCCAGGAAGATGTATTTTTCCGCCTGTTCCATTTCCAGCATCATACGCTCGAACATCAGCTCCCCCAAGGGGAAGTACATGGAATCCACGTCCTCCCACAAGGGGTTTCCGCTCATATTGTAGATGTATCGACTCTGGAGCCCCAGAGAGGGGGAAGCCTTCATCAGCGCATGGTCGCAAAGATGGTTGGCGGGCATATGCTGTTTAGTTTCCTCAATGGCCTGGCTGGACTGTTCCAACATCGCCTCGGAAAGCCGCTTGTTGCCTAAAACCAGGTAAAACACTCCACCCACAATGGGGAAACTTAAAATGGATATAATCCAGGTGATTTTATAGGAGGGGTGTTCGTTGTTGTTGATGATGAACAGCACCACCAGCAGGCTGATGAGGTTGAGAAAGAGATAAGTGTAAAACCCCACCTGGCTAAAGGCAAAGACCAGAATCAGCAACAGGCAGATTTGGGCAAGGAGCATCATCGCCACCATAAAAAGGCGGCTGAACATAAAGTTTATGATTTTCTTTAATGTCCTCACACTGCAAAACTCCTTTAATGCAGTCGTTTTCTCCGCGGAACTTATCACCAGTATATGTTCGATGGAGAAGGAAGCACCACTAAAGTTGTCGAGTGCCACAGTGGGTTTTCCAATATAAAGGAAGCGGGCCGCCGCATGATGCCGGATGCCCGCTTGGAATTATCGTATCTTGGAACCGTTGGGTAAATCGTTATCCACAAAGATAACCCGGGCGCCGTCGCCGGTGTCGGCGGCTAAAATCATACCCTGGCTTTCGACTCCGCGCAGTTTGGCAGGTTTTAAGTTGGCCACCAGCACGATTTTCTTGCCGATCAAATCCTCCGGGGCGTACCACTGGCGGATTCCGCTGACCACCTGACGGGTGCCGACGCCGTCCTCCAACTGAAGCCGCAGCAGCTTGTCGGATTTTTCCACCGGCTCGCAGGCGACTACCTGGGCCACCCGCAGTTCCACCTTGGCGAAGTCCTGAATATCAATCAGGGAAGCCACCCCTTCCGGTTGTTTGGCGGCTTCTTTGGGGGCAGGAGCCGGAGCGGCCGCCTTGGACTTGGAAGGGGCCCCCAACGCCGCCAGTTCCGCCAGTTCCTTTTCGGCGTCAATGCGAGGGAAGAGAGTATCGCCTTTCTGCACCTTCACCGTGGCAGGCAACAGCCCAAAAGTTCCTGCATGGTCCCAGGTTGTGATGCTCTCGTCGGCGCCGATTTGGGCAAAAATTCTGGGGGAGGTGTGGGGCATAAAGGGGGTGAGCAGGATGGCGAAAATGCGGATGCTCTCCAGCAGGTTGTAGAGAACGGTGGCCAGCCGGATACGGTTTGCCTCGTCTTTGGCCAGCACCCAGGGAGCCGTCTCGTCGATATATTTGTTGCAGCGGGAGATAAATTTGAAGATTTCCGCAATGGCGGTGGGGATCTGCAGGTTGTCGCACTGCTCCTCCACCATGGAGCGAAGGGCGGTGGCCATGGCAATCAGCTCGCCGTCCACAGGCTCCGGCTGCCGTTCCTTAGGCAAACCGTCGGGGAAGTACTTTTCCGCCATGGCGACGGAGCGGGACACCAGATTCCCCAAGTCGTTGGCCAAATCGGAGTTGATGCGGGCAATCAGAGCTTCGTTGGTAAAGGAGCCGTCCTGTCCAAAGGGAACCTCCCGGAGCAGGAAGTACCGCAGGGAGTCCACCCCGTAACGCTTGCAAAGCACAATGGGGTCGATGACGTTGCCCTTGGATTTGCTCATCTTATCGCCGTCGAAGAGAAGCCAGCCGTGGCCGTACACCTTCTTGGGCAGGGGAAGGTCCAGGGCCATCAAAAGGGCGGGCCAGATGATGGCGTGGAAGCGAACAATTTCTTTCGCCATCATGTGGACGTCGGCAGGCCAGTATTTTTCAAAGTCGTGGAAGCGGTCGTTGCCGTAGCCCAAAGCGGTGATGTAGTTGGAAAGGGCGTCTACCCAAACATACACCACATGGTTCTGGTCGAAGGTGACGGGAACGCCCCAGCGGAAGCTGGTGCGGGAAACGCAAAGGTCCTCCAGCCCCGGCTTGAGGAAGTTGTTGACCATTTCATTGACCCGGCTCTGAGGCTGCAGGAAGTCGGGGTGGTCCTCATACAGCTTGAGAATTTTGTCGGAGTATTTGCTCAGGCGGAAGAAGTAGGCTTCCTCCTCGGCCTGCTCCACCGGACGGCCGCAGTCGGGGCAGTTGCCGTCCTTCAACTGGCTGTCGGTCCAAAAACTTTCGCAGGGCTTGCAGTAATGGCCTTTGTAGGTTCCCTTGTAGATTTCCCCTTTGTCGTAAAGGGCCTTGAAAATTTTCTGCACGCTTTCCACGTGGTAATCGTCGGTGGTGCGGATAAACCGGTCGTAGGAAATCCCCATCAAATCCCAAAGCTCTTTGATGGTGTCCACAATGCGGTCCACGTATTCTTTGGGGGAAACGCCGGCTTCTTTGGCTTTGGATTCAATCTTCTGGCCGTGTTCGTCGGTGCCGGTCAGGTAAAACACATCAAACCCCTGCATTCGCTTGTAGCGAGCAATCGCGTCGCAAACCACCGTGGTGTAACAGTGGCCGATATGAAGCTTGTCCGACGGATAGTAAATGGGAGTGGTGATGTAGAACTTACCTTTCATGAAAGAATCCTCCTAGGTTTGGGGTAATCCCCAGGTTTGATGTGTTTGAAAAATTTAAAAAGAATTGCGACTTTTTGAGGAATGCCAATTATGATATTTTCACTTGCATAGGCGTTATTATACCACTTTTTGGCGAATTTATCAACAGAATGTGCCCCTTGCGCAAGCGAATATAATAAGGTATACTGTATAGGCGAGCAAGCAAGGAAACGGCCGAAGGTTTATACCTTTGGAGGAAAGTCCGGGCTCCACAGGGCAGGATAGCTGCTAACGGCAGCCGAGGGCGACCTCAGGGCTAGTGCAACAGAAAAGAACCGCTCTTTTAAGAGTAAGGGTGAAAAGGCGAGGTAAGAGCTCACCAGAGTGCAGGCGACTGCACTGCTGTGTAAACCCTATCCGGAGCAACACCAACAGGAGGCAATGCGGTGGCCCGCCGGGCCTCCGACAGGTGGCTTGACGTCCCGCGGCGACGCAGGACGCAGATAGATCGTTTCCAAATACAGAACCCGGCTTATATGCTTGGTCGCATTTCAATCTCCCATTTTGGGGGATTATTTTTTTGCCATTCTACTTCCAAATTAACAAAAAATATAAAAAATAATGAACCGTCTGGCGGGCAAAATAATGATGTGCCGCGGAAGAATCACAAAAAATCAGGTTTTGCGCTCTGACCGGTTTTTTGTATCGGCTGCGGCACAAACTCTGTCAAGGAGGGTCTCGCCGTGACGAACTTGACCGCCAAAGAGCTTTCCGCCATTAAAGACCAGCTCGGTGTGGAGGAAAACCTCATCAAAAAGTACAAGATGTACGCCCAAAACACCCAGGACATGGTTCTCAAGCAGAAGTGCGAAGACATCGCCCAGAAGCACCAGAACCACTTCAATACCCTGATGGGTCACTTGAGCTAGGAGGGATGGGTTTATGATGACTCAAGGATTCGCCGACAAAGACATGATGACCGACATTCTCTCCAGCCAGAAAAACATCACCAGTATTTATAACACCTACGCCAACGAATGCGCATGTCCCAGCTTAAAGGCAGACATGATGAACATCTTGAATGAGGAGCACCAAATTCAGCACGACGTCTTCTGCGAAATGCAAAAGCGGGGCTGGTATCAGACCGAGCCGGCCGAAATGACAAAAGTCAACGAAGCCAAACAGCAGTATATGAGCATGAGTAAGTAGCGCAGGCAGGTCGGACCGTTGGGTCCGGCCTGTTTTTACTTATAATTATACAAATTCATGAATAATTATAAAACCTTACCAAAGATGCCACGCATTGAGGACCACTTTTGGAAGGAAGTATAAAAATTCGTAAGTTTGGAAAAATTATAACTTCACAGTCTTGCAAAATCTCCTAGGATGTGTATAATTAGGGATATTGTAATACATGGTAACTTGAAACCATCGGACGAATATCCGCCCGATTCCAAAGAGGAGATGGATTTATGAAAAAGTTTAGTGTTGTTCTTTCTCTCTTGCTGGTGGTCCTGCTGGTGCTGGCAGGCTGCGGCGCAAAGCAAGCTCCTTCCCAGGAAGCTTCTCCCGATGCCAACGCACAGCCCACTAAGGCAGAATCTGCCGAAGAGTCTCCCGCCGCCGAGTCTTCTGCCCAGGAAGCTCCGGCCGAAGGCGGTCTTGCTGGAAAAACTCAACTGATTATGGGAACCGAAGCCGGATTTGCTCCCTTTGAGTACTACGACGAAGCCGGCAACGTGGTGGGTGTCGACCCCGATATCGCTCAGGCCATCGCCGATTCTCTGGGTATGGAACTGGTCATTCAGGAAATGGACTTCGATGCCATCATTTCCGAAGTGCAGTCCGGACGCATTGACTTTGGCGCCGCCGGCATGAGCATCACCGAAGAGCGGGCCAAGCAGGTGGACTTCTCCATTCCTTACGGCGCCTCCAAGCAGGTTCTGATTGTCCGCGCCGACAACACCGAAATCACCGGTGGCGAATCCCTGGCAGGGAAAAAGGTGGGCGTACAGCTGGGCACCATTGCCGACCTGCTGCTGACCGACGAGTATCCCGACGTCACCGTGGAGCGGTACAAGAAGTACTTTGAGGCGGTGTCCGACCTGGCCAACGGCAGACTTGACGCCATCCTGATGGACATTCTGCCCGCTCAGGAGTTCCTGGCTCAGAACACCGAGCTGAAGGTTCTGGAAGAACCCTTGATGGTTGACGAGTACGCCATCGCCGTGAAGAAGGGCAACACCGAGCTGCTGAACGCCATCAACAAAGTGGTGCAGGAACTGATTGACAGCGGCAAAATTGATGAATTTATGCAAAAGCACAGCGCCGCTGCCGAACAATAAACCATACAGGGCAGGAGATATGGCCTGCCCTGGTTTCCTGTTTTTTCGAAGGTTGAAATTTGCTGGGAATCAACAAGCTGTTGGCACCCAACTGGCCCGAGCTGTGGCTCCTCACCGCTGCAATGTGCCGGGCACAATCACTGACTCTTGGAGCGGGAATTATGATGAATTTCTTTTACGGAATATGGGATTCCTTTTACTATGCGTTTTTTGAAGCCCAGCGCTGGAAATTTTACTTGGGCGGGCTTAAGAACACTCTGTTTATGTCTGTCGTGGCCTGCATCATCGGCGTTGTCATCGGCCTGGTGCTGGCCATCCTCAAGGTAAGCGCCAACAGCTTGTCAAAGCCCCGGGGTCGCCGTACCCTGGGCGGCTGGCTGATTCGAGTGGGAAGCGGCTTTGCCGACCTCTACACCACCGTCATTCGCGGCACGCCCCTTTTGGTGCAGTTACTCATTCTCTACTACGGCGTCTTTAAAACGGCGCCAAAGGAATACGCCATGTGGGTGGCGGGGCTTTCCTTCGGCATCAACTCCGGAGCCTATGTCTGCGAGATTATTCGGGCGGGCATTCAAAGCATCGACCGGGGTCAAACCGAAGCGGGGCGCTCCCTCGGTCTCAATGCCCGCCAGACCATGCAGCTTGTGGTGCTGCCCCAGGCGGTCAAGAATATTTTGCCCACCATTTTCAACGAATTCATTACGCTGCTGAAGGAAACTTCGGTGGCGGGTTACATCGCCCTCACCGACCTGACCCGTGCCGGCGACGTGGTGCGTTCCCGGGTGTGGACCATCACCCCCCTGGTGATTTCGGGTTTGATTTACTTAATTCTTGTCATCCTGCTGACCAAGGTGCAGGGAGTTTTGGAAAGGAGGCTGGGTGCCAGTGATCGACGTCTGTAACCTTTCCAAGGCATTTGGGGATCATTTGGTATTGGACGGCATCAACGAGCGGATTGAAAAGGGGGAAAAGGTGGTCATCGTGGGGCCTTCCGGCTCCGGAAAATCCACCTTTCTGCGCTGCCTCAACCTGCTGGAACAGCCCACCGGCGGCGAAATTTTCTTCGAGGGGCAGAACATCACCGACCCCAAAACCAACATCAACCTTATCCGCCGGAAAATGGGGATGGTGTTTCAGCAGTTCAACCTCTTTCCCCATCTGACCGTCAAGAAAAACATCACCCTGGCCCCCGTCACGTTGGGCATTTGCTCCCAGCAGGAAGCGGACGAAAAGGCCATGGCTCTGCTGGAGCGGATTGGCCTTGTGGAAAAAGCCAACGCCTACCCGCGTCAGCTTTCGGGCGGGCAGCAGCAGCGCATCGCCATTGTGCGGGCTTTGGCCATGAATCCCGATGTAATGCTCTTCGACGAGCCCACCTCCGCCCTGGACCCCGAAATGGTGGGCGAGGTGCTGGAAGTGATGAAGGAGCTTGCCCAGGACGGCATGACCATGGTGGTGGTCACCCACGAAATGGGCTTTGCCCGCGAAGTCGCCACCCGGGTCCTGTTTATGGATGAAGGGCAAATTAAGGAGCAGGCGCCTCCCAGCGAGTTTTTCAACAACCCCCAGCATCCCCGGTTGAAAGAATTCCTCAATAAAGTGCTGTAAATAAAAATCCTCAAAGTATAGGCTTTGAGGATTTTTTGATTATGTAGACTCTTTGCTTATTGGGGAATGGGCTGATTGGCTTCGATGGCCTTTAAGATGGCGATGGCCTTTTCGTAGTCCTGGTTGGAATACTTATAGAGGTTTTTCTCGGAGGTAATGGAAAAACCTGCTTTTTGATAAATTTTAATGGCTTTGTGACTCCATGTCTGGGTGTGAAGGTAAAAATCCCGGTCCCCTTCTATTTCCACCATCCGGCGGACGATTTCCGCCACTATGGCTTTTCCCAATCCTTTTCCCTGATGGGTGGGCTTGACCGCCACCCAATGCACCCAGGGGTCCCGCCGGTTGCCGGTGTAGCTCCACCAAGCCGTTGCGGTGGCAACCTTTTCGCCGGTGTCGGACTGGATAAAGATGCACCGCCGCTCCAGCTCCGCCAAATAGGGCAGGTATGTCTTTTGAAAATACAGCAACGCGTCGATTTCGTTGTCAAATTCCAGCACCGAGGTTTCAATTTGGGCCCACGCCTTTTCGTCCCCCGCCTGAAAGAGGACAAAGGAGTAGCCCTCGGGCAGAACAACGGGGGGCAGAGGTGTGTTGCTTTTCCGGTGCATCAGCACATCCACATAGGGGACGGATTTGTCCAACATCGCAGAGCCTCCCTTTCTAATACATTACAGCCCCAGCGCTTTCCCCAAAGCCAGGGCCAGAGCAAAGGCGGGTTTGGAGGACGCAAGAACCGGAATGTTGTTTTCGTCCGCCCGTCTTCTGGCGTCTTCGTCCAGATGGGCGCCGTCGCAGAGGATGATACAGCTGACATCGGCCAGCAGGGCCACCGCCACCGCGTTGATGTTGCCCATGACGGTAATCCAGGCGCTGTTTTCTTCCGCATGGCCCATTACCCAGGAGAGAAAATCCCCCACATAACCTCCGGTCACCGCCCGCTCCAGGCCGCCGTGGCCGGCAATACAGGTGCATTCCAACAACTCACTGAGTGTTTTTGCCGTCATCATTCTGCTCCTCCGTAGGGTGAATCCTGCCTCGGTCGGCAGGGTGGTCTGACAGGCTGACGCCCAAAGAACTTGCCTCCTTGCGGAGGATGAAAATGCAGTCGTTGAGCCTTGCGCCGCTGCCGGTGACGATGTCCTCCGCCAAAGCCCGGCAGGAGGGCGCGCCGCAGCTTCCACAATCCAGGGCCGGCAGCATCTTTTCCAGGGCGTCGATTTCCTGCATCATGCGCATGGCTTCCACCAAATCGGAGGAAAGCTGCATGCCGCCGGTGTATTCCAGCTCCCCGTCCCACTCCAGGATTTCGGGGGAGACGGAGCCATTGACGTGGTTGAGGGAAACGGGCATGTACTTGCGCAGGCGCTGGATGCGGGCTTTTGCCACGTAAGGGTTTTCCACGGTGAGAACGCCGCCGACACACCCTCCCGGGCAGGCGTTGAGCTCGATAAAGTCCAGCTCGGTCAGGCGTTCGTCCTCCAGCTGGTCCAGCACGGTGATTACGTTTTCAATGCCGTCGGCCGCCAAATACTGCTCCCGAATGAGGGCGGCGCTTTCCCCGCCGGAATTGGCCCAGCTCACCCCGATGATACCGCTTTTGGAGAGGGGCCGGGGTGTTTTGATTTGCTCCATTTTTTCCAGCAATGGCTTGTAAATGTCGGCGATGGAAAAGGCGCCGTCCGCCCAGCTTTTGGAGATGCCGATGGGGGAGACGATATCGGTGACCTTGGCGGGGCAAGGGGTGATAAAAAAGCACCCGATTTCCTCCTTGGCAAGGCCGGTTTCCCGCATTGCCTCCTCCTTGGCCATGCGGGCGGCCACCTGCATGGGGGAAAGGTGGGGAAGCACCTGTTCGCACAAATCGGGGTAGCGAACCTTCACCAGCCGCACAACGGCAGGGCAGGCCGAGCTGATGACGGGGGTTTTCAGCTTATTTTCCCGCATGAGGTGGCGGGTGTAGTCGGAGACCAGCTCGGCGGCGCGGCTGACCTCGAAAACGCTGTCAAAGCCCAAATCGATTAACCCCGTCAGAACGTAATCCACGTCCAACAGATGGTTGAACTGCCCGTACAGGGTGGGAGCGGGCAGGGCGATTTTGTAACGGAAGTCGTCCATCATGCTCAAAGGATCGGTGACGGCCCGCTTGGCGTGGTGGGGACAGACCCGGATGCATTCGCCGCAATCGATGCAGCGGTTGGAGATGATGCGCGCTTTGCCGTCCCGTACCCGTATGGCCTGAGTAGGGCACCGCTTGATGCAGTTGGTGCAACCCAGACATTTTTCTTCATCTAGGCGTACACTGTGAAAATATTGCATTCGGAAGACCCTTTCCAATTGTATTCCCGGAGCGTTATGAACTTTTCAGCTCACCGATGGTTTGGCAGTGTAACTGCACTAAAATCTGAAAAATTCAAAAACCCTCAAGGGGTTATAAGGGTTTGCTCAAAACGCCGCAGCTCTGTTGCGTCCTTCTGCTTCCCGATACAGGCCAAAAGCGAAAAGCCTTGCCGCTCGGACGAGGCTTCAGCTCTTCGAACCGCGAACCCGAATGATCATGTAGACATCGGTGCCTTTTCCAATGGCAGTGTCGATTCGAAACTCGTCGCAGCACTTTTTCATGTTGGGCAACCCCATGCCAGCCCCGAACCCCAGGGCGCGAACCTCGTCGGGGGCGGTGGAATAACCTTCCTCCATGGCTTTTTCCACATCGGCAATGCCGGGGCCCTGGTCGGAAAGCAAAATTTCCACCCGGTCGGGGAAAATTTCCACCCTTGCGATTCCGCCGTTGGCGTGAATCACCATGTTGATTTCCCCCTCGTACATGGCAATTGACACCCGGCGAATGGCATCGGGATCATATCCCAGTTTTTTGAGGATGCCCTTTACCTTGCTGGAGGCCTCTCCAGCCCGGGTGAAGTCGTTGCCCGGCACCTCATACAGCTGGACGATGGGCTGCACAGAAGAACTACTCATCTCAATGATTCCCTCTTCCCGATGGATAGTGGCTAACAGTCGCCGCCCCGCAGTCCTGCCTGATACAGCTTGCCGCAGGCCGAAAACATCCGGTACCGGGTGGTGAGGACGGCAATACCGCGCTGTCTGGCCAGTTCCACCACGTCGTCCCCCGGCACCTTGCCCCGCACAAAGCAGATACAGCGCATATCCAGCATTTCGGCGGTGCGGACGCTCTGGGGGTTAATCAACCCGGTCAGCAACATGCCCTGATCCTCGATAAAGGCAAGAGCGTCGCTCATCATGTCGGTGCCGCAGGCCGTTTGAATTTCCAGGTCCATATCGTCGCCGCAAAGAACCTGGGCATCCAGAAGCTCCACAATTTCTCTCAGCTTCAAGGCAAAACCTCCTACCTGTTGTCTACTTTGCCAGAAACCGGCAAAGAAGGTAATCGTGCCATTTTATGGGGGTTTATCCAGTGTTGAAAGGGATAAAATGCCACAGTCAGATACCTTATTATAACATGAATTGATACTGGAAGTTGACAATCTTTTATCATTTTTTTTGTGACCAACCAACAACCAGATTAGAAAAAATGTAAAACCAACCTGCAAAACAAAACGTTTGTTATTCATTCCGCATAAAATGTTATATTTGGCTAACTGCTAAAAACCGCTGCATTTGCGATAATGATGCGGAAAAGTGAAGTTTTCTTGTAGATTTCGCCTCATAGTTTTGTTATAATGTGTGAGGACAAAAAAGGGGGCAGGGCGTATGCGGGAGCTTTCCCTTCATGTGATGGATATCACCCAAAACAGCATTTCGGCCGGTGCGTCCCACATTGGCATCGTGGTGGAGGAAGACACCAAAGCCAAAACCCTTTCCATTCGGATTGAGGATAACGGCAAGGGAATGAGCCCTGAGCAGGTGGCCCAGGTGCAGGACCCCTTTTACACCACCCGGACCACCCGCAAGGTGGGGTTGGGAGTTCCCTTTTTTCGGATGGCGGCCCAAATGACGGGAGGAAACCTTTCCATTCGCTCGCAGCAAGGGGTGGGCACTTGGGTGGAGGCCACCTTCTGCACCGACCATATCGACATGGTCCCATTGGGCAATATGCAGGAGACCATCCTGCTGCTGGTCGTTGCCAATCCCCAGTTGGACTTTACCTACACCCGTATACGAGACGGAGCCTCTTTTACCCTGGATACCCGCAAGATTCGGGAGATTCTGGGGGAGGATGTCCCTTTAAACGACTCTCAGGTGGTCGCTTGGCTGAAAGATTATCTGGCTGAGGGAGAGGCGGAAATTCTGGCCGACACAGGGACACACCAATAAGGCCGCATTGGCGCAACCGCAGTTGGTTTGCCAGAGTGGGTTTTATTTTTAACAATGGCGTTTAGCAATTCACAAACAATACATGGCATTACTTTGAAGGGGTGGACTGGACAGGCACGCCGGTTTGGCTTATGCCTTCCAGCAATCAGACTTTTTATAGGAGGTAAGTAAATGAAGTCTCTGGAAGAACTGATGGCGATTCGCGAGAAAGCCAGACAGGGAATGGGAATCCGCAACGACAAGTTCGAAGGAACCCGTGTGGTTGTGGGCATGGCTACCTGCGGTATTGCCGCCGGAGCCCGGCCGGTGCTGCAGGCATTGGTAGACGAAATCGCAAAGGAAAATCTGGACATTCAGGTCGGACAGACCGGCTGCATTGGCATCTGCCAGTACGAGCCGGTGGTGGAAGTGTTCGAGCCTGGCAAGGAAAAAGTGACTTATGTCAAAATGACCCCTGAAAAGGCCATCCGCGTGGTGCACAAGCATTTGATTGGCGGCGAAGTGGTGCAGGAATACACCATTGGCCAGGCCAGAAAGTAAAGAGGAGGAGAGTTAACCGATGGTAAGATCCCATATTCTGGTCTGTGGCGGAACCGGATGCACATCTTCCAACAGTCCGGCCATCATTCAAGCTTTGAACGAGCAACTGGAAAAATCCGGCCTGAGCGAAGAGGTCAAAGTGGTTCGAACCGGATGCTTTGGCCTGTGCGCTTTGGGTCCCATCATGATTGTGTATCCCGAAGGCACCTTTTACTCTCGCGTCCAGGTAGACGATATTCCCGAAATTGTGGAGGAGCACCTCCTCAAGGGCCGCATCGTCACCCGCCTGGTTTACGATGAGACGGTTCAGCCCAACGGTGAAGTCTCCTCTCTGGACGACACCGGGTTCTATAAGAAACAAATGCGTGTTGCGCTGCGCAACTGCGGCGTCATCGACCCTGAAAATATTAACGAGTACATAGCTTACGACGGCTATCAGGCTTTGGGCAAAGTGTTGACCCAGATGACCCCCGAACAGGTCATTGAGGAAATCAAGGCTTCCGGCCTGCGGGGCCGTGGCGGCGCCGGTTTCCCCACCGGTACCAAGTGGGCCTTTGCGGCCGCACAGCCTAAGGGACAGAAATACGTCTGCTGCAACGCCGACGAAGGCGACCCCGGCGCCTTTATGGACCGCTCGGTGCTGGAAGGCGACCCCCATGCCGTCCTGGAGGCCATGGCCATTGCTGGTTATGCCATCGGCGCCGACAAGGGCTTCATCTACGTCCGCGCCGAGTACCCCATCGCCGTACACCGCCTGGAAATTGCCATCAAGCAGGCAAGAGAACTGGGCCTGCTGGGCAACAACATCTTTGGCACCGACTTCTCCTTCGACGTGGAGCTTCGCCTGGGCGCCGGCGCCTTCGTTTGCGGTGAGGAAACGGCCCTGATGACCTCCGTCGAGGGCAACCGCGGCGAGCCCAGACCTCGTCCTCCGTTCCCGGCGGTCAAAGGTCTGTTCGGCAAGCCCACCGTTCTCAACAACGTGGAAACCTACGCCAACATTCCTCGGATTATTCTGTTGGGCGCCGACTGGTTCCGGAGCATCGGTACCGAAAAATCCCCCGGCACCAAGGTGTTTGCGTTGGGCGGCAAAATCACCAACACCGGTCTGGTGGAAGTGCCCATGGGCACCACCCTGCGGGAAATCGTGGAGGAAATCGGCGGCGGCATTCCCAACGGCAAGAAGTTTAAGGCTGCCCAAACCGGCGGTCCTTCCGGCGGCTGCATTCCCGCCAAGCATCTGGATGTTCCCATCGACTACGAGAACCTGTCTGCCATCGGCTCCATGATGGGCTCCGGCGGCCTCATCGTCATGGACGAGGACAGCTGCATGGTGGATATCGCCCGGTTCTTCCTGGAATTCACGGTAGACGAAAGCTGCGGCAAGTGCACTCCCTGCCGGATCGGCACCAAGCGCCTGCTGGAGATGCTGGACCGGATCGTGGAAGGCAAAGGCAAGCCCGGCGACATCGAAAAGATGGAAGAGCTGTGCTACTACATCAAAGAAAACGCCCTGTGCGGACTGGGCCAAACCGCTCCCAACCCGGTGCTTTCCACCATCCGCTACTTCCGGGATGAATACGAGGCCCACATCTATCAAAAGACCTGCCCTGCCAAGGTCTGCAAGAGCCTGCTCCAGTACAACATTCGTCCGGAGAAATGCACAGGCTGCACCCTCTGCTCTCGAGTATGCCCGGTGGGCGCCATTACGGGCACCGTCAAAAATCCGCACACCATCAATCACGACAAGTGCATCAAGTGCGGCGCGTGCATGGAAAAATGCCGCTTCGGCGCGATTGTAAAGGAATAGGAGGAATAACCTGTTATGGTAAATATCAAGATTAACGGGATGTCCTTGACGGTGCCGAAGGAAATGACCATCCTGGAAGCTGCCCGCACCGCCAACATCGAAATTCCCACTCTTTGCTACTTAAAAGAAATCAACCAGATCGGCGCCTGCCGCATCTGCGTCGTAGAGGTAAAAGGAGCCCGCACCCTGGTGGCCGCCTGCACCTATCCTGTGGCGGAGGGTATGGAAATTTGGACCAACACCGAGAAGGTTCAAAAGGCTCGCCGCATGACCCTGGAACTGATTCTCTCCACCCACCAGCGCCACTGCCTGAGCTGCATCCGCAGCGGCAACTGCGAACTGCAGCGCCTGTGCTGGCTGTTCGGCGTGGACGACGAGGAAGTATACGACGGAAGCAATCCCGAATACGAGTTTGACGATTCCGCCATGCACATGGTGCGGAACAACAACAAGTGCATCCTTTGCCGCCGCTGTGTGGCCGCCTGCTCCCGCTTGCAGAAGGTAGGCGTCATCGGTCCCAACGAGCGTGGATTCAACACCCACATCGGCTGCGCCTATGACCAGAACCTGGACGAAGTGGCCTGCGTTTCCTGCGGACAGTGCATCGTGGTTTGCCCCACCGGCGCCATCTACGAAAAGGACCAGACCCAAAAGGTTTGGGATGCCCTCAACGATCCCAAGAAGCACGTCATTGTCCAGACCGCTCCTTCCATCCGCGCCACCATCGGCGAAGCCTTCGGCATGCCTGTGGGCACCGACGCTACCGGCAAAATGGTGGCCGCCCTGCGCCGCCTCGGCTTTGACGGCGTCTACGACACCGACTTTGCCGCCGACATGACCATCATGGAAGAAGCCCACGAGCTGCTGGAGCGGATTAAGAACGGCGGTACCCTGCCTCTGATCACCTCCTGCTCTCCTGGCTGGGTCAAGTTCTGCGAGCACTACTATCCCGAATTCATCCCCAACCTCTCCACCTGCAAGAGCCCGCAGCAGATGTTCGGAGCCATTGCCAAGACCTGGTACGCTCAAAAGCACAACCTGGATCCCAAGGACATCTTTGTGGTCGGCGTCATGCCCTGCACCGCCAAGAAGTTCGAGGTTAACCGTGAAGACGAAAACGCCGCCGGCGTTCCCGACTGCGACGTGGCCCTCACTACTCGGGAAATTTCCCGGATGATCAAGCGGGCCGGTTTGGACTTCGTCAACCTGCCTGACGAGGACTTCGACGATCCTCTGGGCGAGAGCACCGGTGCCGGCACCATCTTCGGCGCCACCGGCGGCGTCATGGAAGCCGCCCTGCGCACCGCCGCCTACTGGCTGACCGGCAACGACGACTCCGCTCCCGTGGACTTTGTGGAAGTTCGGGGTATGGACGGCATCAAGGAAGCCACCTACAAGGTCGGCGACTATGAAATCAATGTGGCCGTCGCTTCCGGATTGGGCAATGCCGACCGGCTCCTCAAGAAGATTAAGAGCGGCGAGAAGAAGTACCACTTTGTCGAGATTATGGCCTGCCCCGGCGGATGCATCAACGGCGGCGGTCAGCCGGTACAGCCGGCCCATGTCCGCAACTTTGTCGACCTGCGGAGTCTGCGCGCCGCGGTTCTGTACAATCAGGACAAGAGCGACAAGCTGCGCAAGTCCCACGAAAATCCCATGGTCAAGATGCTCTACGACGAGTGGTTCGACCATCCCGGCAGCGAAAAGGCTCACCAAGCCCTTCACACCAGCTACAAAGTGCGCAGTCACTTCTAAAAACCATACAAAAATCCCCGTCCCAAAGACGGGGATTTTTTCTGTCTGCTCGCAAAGCGAGGATGCGGGAAATCAGGGCTTTGCCCGCATATAAAATACCCCCGGAAACGCCGGGGGTATTGATTGCTATTGAAGGATCGGGAAGGTGCCTGTAACTTATCAACACCTTGCCGTGCTCATCCGTTCGTTACAGGCTGGCGACTTCCTTGGTGTCGCGGGCGATGAGCAGCTCCTCGTTGGTGGGGATGACCCAGACCTGCACCTTGCTGTTGGGCGCGGAAATCAGGCATTCCTTGCCGCCACATTCGGCGTTGGCGGTTTTGTCCAGGACAATTCCCATAAACTCCAGTCCCTTGCAGGCGACTTCGCGGGTTTGGTAAGCGTTTTCGCCAATACCGCCGGTAAAGACCACAGCATCCAGTCCGCCCATGGCGGCGGCATAGGCGCCGATATACTTGCGCAGCTGATACTGCTGCATATCCAAAGCAAGTTTAGCCCGCTTGTTGCCGGATTCGGCGGCGTTGACCAGGTCGCGCTGGTCGCTGGAAATGCCGGAAATGCCCAGGTAACCGCTCTTCTTGTTCATCAAATCGTCCATCTGCTTGGGGGTGAGGTTTTCCTTCTCCATCAGATAAGTGACCACGGAGGGGTCGATGGAGCCGCAGCGGGTTCCCATGATGATGCCGTCCAGGGGAGTAAAGCCCATGGTGGTGTCCACGCTCTTGCCGCCGTCAATGGCGGTGATGGAGGAACCGTTGCCCAGATGGCAGGTAACCACCTTCATCTCGGAAAGGGGGCGTCCCATCAGCTGGGCCAGCCGGCTGCTGACATAGCGATGGCTGGTGCCGTGGAAGCCGTAGCGGCGGATTTTGTACTTTTCGTACAGCTCATAGGGCAGGCCGTACATATAAGCGTGCTGGGGAATGGTCTGATGGAAGGCGGTGTCGAAGACGGCAACTTGAGGCACCGAGGGGTCAAACACTTCCATGCAGGCGCGGATGGCCATAATGTTGGCGGGATTGTGCAGGGGGGCAAGCTCCGAGCAGGTTTCCAGACCGGCCAGCACCTCTTCGGTGATTCGCACCGAGGATTTGTACAGCTCGGCGCCCTGCACCACCCGATGTCCCACGGCGGAAATTTCCTTCATGTCGGAGATAACAGCCAAATCTCCGGTGGTGAGCAGCTTCACCAGTTCCCGGAAGGCTTCCAGATGGGTGGGGAAGGGGGTTTCGTACTGCGCCACCCCTTTGTCGGTTTTGTGGGTGATGTTTCCGGACAGTCCGATGCGTTCGCACAGACCCTTTGCCAATACGCTCTCCTTTTCCATATCAATGAGCTGATACTTCAGGGAGGAGCTTCCTGCGTTGATTACAAGAATCATCATCGTGTTCAGTATCCATTCCTTTCCTTGAACTCATATACCCTTTTCTACTTTGCAACTTTGCGCTTGTTTTGCCGTCATTGACAAGCGCACCACGTCTACTATATTATTACATTATTCCAAAAACATCAAGTAAAACCGTCACAAGGAGGGCAAAGATGTGAAAATCGGCGGCGTCATTGCCGAATTTAATCCTTTCCACAACGGTCATGCCGCGTTGGCGGCGTCCGCCCGGGAAAAGGGAATCACCCATCTGGTGGCGGTGATGAGCGGAAACTTTGTCCAGCGGGGGGATATTGCCATTGCCGAAAAGCGGGTGAGGGCCGCTTGCGCCCTGTCCGCCGGCTTTGATTTGATTTTGGAGCTGCCGATGGCCTGGTCCATGGCACCCGCCCCCGTCTTTGCCCGGGGCGGCGTGGGGGTGCTGGCCGCCTGCGGCTGCGTCGAAACCCTTTGCTTTGGCAGCGAAAGCGGCGATGCTGCCCTGTTGGAGGCCTTGGCTCATTCGGTCAACGACCCGAGAGTGGAAAGCGCCCTTCGGGCCCGGCTGACTTCCGGGGCGACCTTTGCCAAAGCCCGGCAGCAGGCGGTGGAGGAGGTATATGGAGAGCAGCTTTCCGCCCACCTGAAAAATCCCAACGACTTGTTGGGGGTGGAGTATCTGCGGCAGGCAAGAGCCTTGGGCTGGAACCCTCAGGTGGTGGTGGTTCGGCGCTTGGGAGTTTCCCACGACGCGTCGGCACCCCAGGGGAGAATTGCAAGCGCCTCCTGGCTGCGGTCCCACGGGGACAACCTTTCCATGCTGTCCAGGTACATCCCGGATTCCTGCGCCCAGGTGCTGGCCGTCGCCCGTCAGGACGGCCTTTTCCCCGCTCGGCTGCAAACTCTGGAAACAGCCATTCTCGCCCGGCTGCGAACCTTAACACCGGAGGAGCTTGCCCGCCTGCCCGACCTATCGGAAGGGCTGGAAAACCGTTTTTACGACGCCATCCGCTCGGCAAGGTCCCTGGAGGAGCTGGCCTTTATGGTCAAGACCAAGCGGTATACCATGGCCCGGATTCGCCGGCTGATTCTCTCCGCCTTTTTGGGTATCCAACCCGAGGACTCGGCGGGGACGCCCCCTTACCTGCACATTCTGGGATTTAACCAGCGGGGGCGGGAAATTCTGGCCGAAATTGGCAAGCACGCCACCCTGCCCTGTGAAGCTTCCCTGGCTCGCTTGGAAAAGCTGGGAGGACGATGCCAGGCAACGGCCCAACTGGAAAGCCGCACCACCGACCTCTACGGGCTTGCTCTGCCCAATCCGCTGCCCTGCGGCTACGATATGTTGGCTACTGGAAACTGGAAGACCGGGCGGCGTCCGCAATAACACATTTGAATACGCAATATAAAAGAAAAAGGCGGCCGATAGGGACCGCCTTTTTGCTGTGATAAAAAATGAGAAGCCTATGCCTTGCTGTTGAGGTCAATTTTTCTGTATTCCTTGGGCAGCAGCCTGCCGCAATAAGGGCAGGTGCAGGCCCCCGACGAAGACGACTTTGGCCAGTCCAGCTTGACCTCCTTCGAAGGGGGGGCGTCGTTTTCCGGCGGCGCGAAAGGGGGAGCATCTTCCGGCGGCTGAGGTGGAGGCGGAGTTTCCGAAGGAGGAGCTTCCGTGGGCTTGTCCTCTTTGGAGCGAAAGCGTTCGGCGGGGGTAAACACGCCCCAGTGCATGTGGCCAATTTCCTCCAGGCAGGAAGGGCAACGGGCATCGTATTCGATGATGGCGTTTTCAAATTTTTTAACATTTCTTTTAATGAGGTGGGTTTCCTGCAGATAAACGTGACAATTGGGACAAAACATAGGCAGCCTCCCAAAGCAGCATCGAGTGATTACAGATATTATATTGAAAAAACGGGCAGGAAAAAAGAGAAAATAGGAAGAATTCCTTATTTTGGAGCATGAAAAAAAGCCTGCGGTACATACTATCTCCAGAGTATGACAACGAAAGGAAATCATGCCATGCCCCTGATTTTGCTGGAGGATGTGCATAAGATTTACAATCCCGGCCCGGGGGAAGTGCGTGCGTTGGACGGCGTCAGTCTGGCCATTGAGGCGGGGGAACTGGTGGCGGTGGTGGGCCAAAGCGGGTCGGGAAAATCCACCCTGATGAACCTAATCGGTTGTCTGGATATGCCCACGGCGGGCCGGTACCTGCTGGACGGGCAGGAGGTCAGCTCCCTGTGCGACGACGAGCTTTCCGTCATCCGCAACCAGAGTATAGGATTTGTGTTTCAGGGCTTTAATTTGATTCCCAGCCTCACCGCGTTGGAAAACGTGGAGCTGCCCCTGCTGTACCGCGGCATTGGGCGGGAAGCCCGCCGCCGCATGGCGTTGGAGGCTCTGCACCGAGTGGGGCTGACTGCCCGCAGCCACCACAAGCCCACCCAAATGTCGGGCGGGCAGCAACAGCGCACCGCCATCGCCCGAGCCATTGCCGCCAAACCTCCCATCATATTGGCCGACGAGCCCACCGGCAATTTGGACAGCGCCTCGGGCGCCGAAATCATGCGGATTTTAAAGGAGCTCAACCAGGAGGGCAAAACGGTGGTGCTGATTACCCACGACAACGAAATCGCCGCCCAGGCAAGGCGGGTGGTTCGGATTCACGACGGCCGTTTGGTACAGGACAGCGCCCTGCCCGTTCCAAAAGCGCCATAACCCAAAGGGTCTGCTCCGTATTTGCAGACCCTTTGCATTGCCGAAAATCAGAGGCTTCCCTGTGAAAGCTCAATTTACAGACCGTATAGCTCCTGCAGGAACAGGCGGAGGGTTTCTACGGTCATGGCGCCCGGATAGTACCCTTCCACATTGCCTTGGGCGTCGATGAAAAAGGTGGTGGGGAAGGCGCTGATGCCGTAGGTCATCAGGGCGTCCTGGTCCTCGTCAAACCAAACGGGAAAGGTAAACCCCTCTTCCTCCAGATAGGTCTGGGCTTTTTCCCTGGTTTCGGTGTAGGAGCCGCTGGTCCCCACCATGTCCACCATGATAAAGCGCAGCATGTCGCTGCTATACTCGGACGCCACCTTGTCAAAATGGGGCATCTCCATCCGGCAGGGAGGGCACCAGCTGGCCCAGAAGTTGAGAACCACCGGCACCGTCCCCAACTGGTCGGAAAGCTTTACCGGGTTGCCTTCGGCATCGTAGGCGGTAAAGTCGGGGGCGGGAATTTTTTCCCGTTCCTCGGGTTGGCTATCGATTTCCGAGGGGTCGGCGGCTTCTTCTTGTGAGCTGTCGACAGAGTTTTTCTCCTGGGATGGGACGGGCAGTGGAACGGCGGGGGTCACTTTCTGGGAAAGATACCGGTATCCCAGCACCCCAACGACCAAAACAAGGCAGAAGGCTATGAGCAAATACCAAAATCGTTTCATGATATATCTCCTTTACGGTCCTATCCGAACGAAAGGGAAACCAGAAGCCTATCCAGCCAGCCGCACATCATGGCGATGCCCACCAGCACTAGAAAGGCGCCGCCAATGCGGTGGATGGCGGAAAGGTGCCGCTTGAAAAAGGCAAAGGTGTCGGTGAGCCGCTCCAGCAAAACGGCGGCCATTACAAAGGGAATCCCCAACCCCAGGGAAAAGCAGAGCAGCATCAGAACTCCGGCAAGGGTATTCCCCATTCCCGCCGCCATCAGCAGGGCGGCGCTGAGGAATACGCCGACGCAGGGAGTCCAGCCCACCGAAAAGATGACGCCAAACAGCACCGAGGAGAAAAAGTTGAGCCCGTTCATGCGTTGGGGGTTCATGGAAAAGCCTTTAAACAGCCGGGCGATGGGGGCGGGAATCAGCCCCGCGTAAATCAGACCCAGCAGAATGGACAATCCCCCCGCCACCTGCATGAGAATGGTTTTGTGGGTGGAAAGAAACCGCCCCACGGTGCCCGCCGCCGCCCCCATGGCCATAAACATCACGGTAAAGCCCAACACAAAGCCCAGGGCGTTGCTCAACGCCTTGCGGCGTCCGGAACCCGCCGAAAAATACGCCACATAAATGGGAAGCATGGGCAACATACAGGGGGAGACAAAGGTGCCCACCCCTTCCAGAAACACCAGAAGATACTGCATGGCAATCACCCCGTTTCGGTGGTTGGATTCATTCCATCTATTGGAAAAGTTAGATTACAGTATAGCAACTTACCGCCTGTTTGGCAACCGTTTTACTCCACTTTCATATTATAGTAATCATAAAGAAATAAAGGCATGCAGGCTGTCGAAAAAAGCCGTTGCTTCTGGGCTTTTCCGGCAGCCTGCACGCGGTTGGACTGTGACAAGCGGAGATTGCGCAAGAGTCAACACGGGAAGGGATAAATTTATGTATCAATCCTTTTTCATTTTAAAAATCATCCGCAGCAACGGGGAGAGAAAGCGCGGGCTTTTGAATACGACGATTTTCATGGGGGCACCTCCGTTAATCCAGTGTGAACTTCTGTTAGCCGCGTAGGGTAACGCCGACATAAATGAGGATGATGGCTGCAAAAAACAGAGCCAGTCGCACGGAGCAGACAAGGGCGACCAGCAGACCAAGGCCAAAGGCGGTTAAAAAGAGGGTAAGGCCTTCTCGTCCACAGTATCTCCGTCTTCGCCGCATCTTCGCCACATCCTTTTGAAAGTAAGGTCGAAAGGCAGGAAAAACACCGATTTCCTGCTTCAGAACGGGTTCGCTCCAGTATACGCAATTTTGGAGGTTGGTGTTACTTTTCCCTGGAGTTTTGGAAAAATCTTTGCATTCTTCCCGAAAAGGTGTAGAATAAATCCAGCCAACGACAAAGGAAGTGGACAGATGAACGCGGAAATTTTATGTGTGGGAACTGAGCTTCTGCTGGGCGATATCGTCAATACCAACGCCGCCTATCTGGCTCGAGAGCTGGCCGCTCTGGGCATCGGCTGTTACTACCAGAGCGTGGTGGGGGACAACGCCGGGCGCCTGGCCGAAAGCCTGCGCCTTGCCCTTTCCCGGGCGGATATGGTGATCACCACCGGAGGCCTTGGGCCCACTTACGACGACTTGACCAAAGAGACGGTAGCCCAGCACTTTGGCCTTCCCATGGAGCTGCACCAACCTTCTTTGGATAGGATGAAGGAAATTTTGGAAAGAAGGGGCAGGCCCTTTACCAAAAACAACGAAAAGCAGGCCTACTTCCCCAAGGGGGCCCGCATCTTTCCCAACGACCAGGGCACCGCGCCCGGGCTTGCCATCGAGCAGGACGGCAAAATTGTCATCATGCTTCCCGGTCCGCCCAACGAAATGACGGCCATGTTCCAACAGCAGGTGCGCCCCTATCTGGAAAGCCGTTCCGACCGGGTGCTGCGCTCCCACACCATTCACCTCTTCAACATTGGGGAGTCGGCGGTGGAGGATAAGCTCCATCAGAGCATGCTGGACCATCAAAATCCCACCATCGCCCCCTACGCCAAGCTGGGGGAGGTGCAGCTGCGGGTGACCGCCGCCGCCGCCAACGAGGAGGAGGCGGAGGCCATGATGAAGCCGGTCATCGACGAAATCTGCACCCAGTTTGCCGACTATGTGTACGGGGTGGATGTGAAGGATTTGCAGCACGCCGTGGTGGCAAGGCTTACGGAGCTGGGTAAAACCATTGCGGTGGCGGAAAGCTGCACCGGCGGCATGGTGGCCTCCCGCATTACGGATATTCCGGGGGCTTCCCAGGTGTTTTTGTGCGGCGCCGTCACCTATTCCAACGAAAGCAAAACGGCCATGCTGGGGGTTTCCCCCAAGACCCTGGAGGAGCATGGGGCGGTGTCCCGCCAGTGCGCGCTGGAAATGGCCCGGGGCATTCGCGCCGCATCCGGGGCTGACATCGGTCTTTCCACCACCGGTATCGCAGGGCCGGGAGGTGGCACTCCCCAAAAGCCGGTGGGGCTTGTCTATGTGGCGGCGGTGGACGGGGCGGAGGAAAAGGTGCTGGAACTTCATCTTTCCCGTGGATACGACAACCAGCGGGAACTGATTCGCAACTGGGCCAGCATGTACGCCCTCCATCTGGTGCTGGAGCTCTGCAAAAAGGACAAATAGCGGGTACAAACAAAGAAGCGCCCTTTTCAAAGGGCGCTTCTCTTTCGCTTTAACACCATACGGTCACTTTTCGGTATGAACAAGATGACAACATTCCAATGGAACTTTGCCGACGGTGGCAGCGCGTCATGGGGCGGACGTATCGGCGAGCCTTCCAAGGTCGGTGCCGACCACCCGTTCCACCCATGGTTCTTTACTTTGCCGCTTTGGCCGCCGTCTTTTCCAAAAAGCGGGCGGCGTCCACAATCACCCGGGTGTGGGTGCCGGAGCCGATTTCTCCCTTCCGGTCCCGGGCGGTAACCGCAAACTCCACCCGGTTTCCCTCCACACCGGTGACGGTGGCCGTCGCTTCCACCTCCATCCCCACCGGGGTGGCGCTGATGTGGGCAATTTGCAGGCTTATACCCACCGAGGTTTTTCCATCGGGCAGGGCGGGGCGGATGGCCGCGGCGGCGGCGTGTTCCATCAGAGCCGCCATCATGGGGGTGGCGAACACCTCCAGGTCCCCGCTGCCGACGGCGGCAGCCGTGTGTTTTTGCTCCACCGCCAGGGTGGATGTATGGGTCATGCCAACAGTCAGTTGCATAGTCCGGTTCCTTTCCGCGGGTCAGTCAGCCCGCACAACGTCCTCAAAGAGTGCCATTTCGGCCGGGGGAATCAGCTTGTTTTTGTGGAGGCACCCGAAGTACCACCGGCGGTAGGTGCAGGTTTGCCGCAATTCGTCCAGGAAGGCGTCCAGCACGTTGAAGTCGTGATGGCGTGGCTGCAGGAATTCCATAATTTTGCGGCTGGGCTGATGGGTGATGATATAATCCACCTTGTTGCCCGCCTTGGCCAGGTTCTGACGGGCATGGTCCATCTCCTCGGAGGAGGGGAGTTCCCACTGGGCCCAAGGGGTCAGCACATCCGAGTCCGACTGACGGGTGCCCCCGCCGAAGGCAAAGACGGTTTTGCCCTCGATGTTGTAGATTTCCCCCCGCATCAGCTGCCGCAGCCGCCCCGAAATTTCCCGAACTTTGCCGCCGTTCCACTCCACCACGGGGTAGCTGTTGAGGAGCTCGATGTTGTCGTTGGGGCCTTCCACAAACAACACGTGGTACTTGCGCTTGCCAATCCACTTAAGGATGCGTTTTTCTTTGGGGGAGCCGTCCCACACAAAGCCAAAGTCTCCGCAGACAATGAGAACATCGTTTTTTCGCAGGGCCCGCATGGACTTGCTTTTAAAGCGGGTTAAATCCCTGTGCATATCTCCGGTTATGTAAATCAAAATGCCCGCTCCCTTCGCGGAAAATTCGTAAGATTCACGCTCGACCATATTTGATTGGCAGGGCGATTTCTGATATACTATGTATCGACCAGTACAATTTCTACTATAACCGAACGGGGGGAGAAAGTCAAAATGAAAAGACTGCTTGCAGTGATGGTGATGGTTCTTTTATTGACGCGTTCGGCTTTGCCGGTTTACGCCGCACCCAATCACCAGCCGGACTTTGAACCCTCCAGCGAGTTTATCTACCTTTACAACATGGACACCAAAGAGGTCATCTACGAGAAGAATGCGGACAAGCCGGCCTATCCCGCCTCGTTGGTGAAGATTATGACCTGTATTCTGGCGCTGGAAAACACGCCGGATTTGGGGGTGCCGGTGGTGTATCCCAACTATGTGCAGGATTACCTTTACAACTACGCCCGCAATTACGGCAGCGTCAGTCTGGCGGGGATGTACGCCGGCGAGGAAATGCCCATGAAGGACTTGCTCTACGGCATGATGCTTCCTTCCGGCAACGAGGCCGCTATGATTGTGGCCAACCATGTGGCGGGGGGAGGCAACGACCCGTCCAACCAAACCCGGTTTGTGGAGATGATGAACAAGCGGGCAAAGGAACTGGGGGCTACCCACACCCACTTTGTCAACGCCAACGGCCTGTTTGACTCCCAGCAGGTGACCACCGCCGAAGATATGGCCATTATCGCCCGCCATGCCCTGAGCCTTCCGGGATTTATGGAAATTGTGTCCACCGCCCATTACACGGCGGCCCCCACCAACAAAAACCCGGACGGGCTGGAATGGCCCACCACCATTCAGATGCAGGTGCCCACCAGTTCCTACTACTATCCCTATCTCAAGGGAGTCAAAAGCGGCACCTTGCCTCAGGCGGGGCGGTGCTTGATTTCCACCGCCACCAAGGACGGCTTTACCTACCTGCTGGTCACCATGGGGGCTCCCTACCTGGATGCCAGCGGCAAGATACTGGAAGGCCGTGCCGATTATGAGGACCACCGCAAAATCTACGATTGGGTCTTTGACTCCTTTAAGGTCAAAATGCTGGTGGCCAAAAACCGGGCGCTCACGGAAGTGCCCCTGCGGCTCAACACCGAAAAGGACCACATTCAGCTGGTTACCGCCGACAACTTCACCTATTTGGTGCCCAAGGATTTGGACCCGGTCACCGGCGTAGTGTTAAATTTTGAGGTGCCGGAGGTGGTGGAAGCCCCCGTCACCAAGGGAGACGCCATCGGCTGGGTCAGCGTGGTGCTCTACAATGAGGAAGTGGGCAGGGTGCAGCTTCTGGCCGCCGAAACGGTGGAAGCTTCGCAAATTCTGGTGCTTTTGGAACAGGTCAAGGCGGTGGTGGCCTCCTTCTGGTTTAAGTTTGCCGTCATCTTTGTGGTACTGCTGATTATCCTCTACATCATTTTAATGATTGTCCGCAACCGCAACCGCCGCAACCGCAGAAGCTATTACAAGCCCAGAAGAAGGATTTAACAAGGAGGCAACCTCATTTTGAATTTGGAAATATTGGCGCCGGCCGGCGGCCCGGAAAGTCTTACCGCGGCAGTCCGAAGCGGCGCCGATGCCGTTTATTTGGGCGCAGCCGGGCTGCTCAACGCAAGGCGCAGCGCCCAGGGCTTTGATACGGAACAGCTGGAACAGGCGGTAAAATACTGCCACGGCAGGGGAGTTAAGGTCTATCTTACCCTCAACACCCTGGCCCGCCAGGAAGAAGAAAACCTGCTCCTCGGCGCGCTGGAAACCGCCTGCGCCCTTGGGGTGGACGCCGTGTTGGTGCAGGACTTGGCGGTGGCCGCCTCCATCAAAGCCGGATGCCCTCAGCTTCCCCTTCACGCCTCCACCCAGATGAGCGTCACCGGGGTGGCAGGCGCCAAACTGTTGGAGGAGATGGGCTTTGACCGGGTGGTGCTGGCCCGGGAGCTGACGTTGGAAGAAATCGCCGCCATCCGCCGGGAAACCTCCCTGGAGCTGGAGGTGTTTGTCCACGGGGCGTTGTGTATGAGCGTTTCGGGGCAGTGCTACCTTTCGTCGATCATCGGCGGGCGCAGCGGAAACCGGGGCCTTTGCGCCCAGCCCTGTCGACTTCCCTTCGCGGCGGAAAGGAGCAGCCACGCCCTTTCCCTTAAGGACCTTTCCCTGCTGGACCGGCTGGAGGAGCTGGAACAGGCGGGGGTTTGCTGTGTCAAAATCGAAGGCCGGATGAAGCGGCCGGAATATGTGGCGGCGGCGGTTTCCGCCTGCGTGGCCGCCCGCAACAGGGCTCCTTACGACAAAGAGGATTTGGCTGCGGTCTTTTCTCGCAGCGGCTTTACGGAAGGGTATCTGTTGGGCAGGCGGGACGCTTCCATGTTCGGCATCCGCCAGAAGGAGGACGTTACCGCCGCCACTTCCTCCCTGCTCAAAAGCTATCAGGCCCTGTACCGCCAGGAGACGCCGAGGGTGCCGGTCACCCTTGCTTTTACCATGCAGGCGGGGCAGCCCTCCTCTCTAACCGTGCGGGATGGGGACGGTAGGGAAGTGACGGTGACGGGGGAGGAGCCGCAGAAAGCTCTGACCGCCCCCACCGACGAAGGAAGAGCCAAAGCGGCCCTGACCAAAACGGGAGGCACTCCCTTTTGGGTGGAGGACATCCAGTGCCGGCTGGACCCGGACAGGATGCTGCCTGCCTCCGCCCTCAACGCCCTGCGGCGCCAGGCGTTGGATGAACTGCTGGCCTTGCGGGAAACCCTTCGCCCCATAGCGTGGGACCGAAAGGCCGCCCAGGAGGTTTGGAAGTCAGCGGTTGCCCCCGCTTCTCCCCGGAAGCCGGAACGGCGCATTCGCTTGGGCCGGGCGGACCAACTGCCGGTTGCCGCCGCCACCGACGCCAGGCTGCTGATTTTGCCCCTGCACCTCTGGAGAGAAACGGATGCCAACTTAATTTCTCAAAATCTCCACCGAATGGCGGTGGAACTGCCCCGCTGCACCTTTGGCGCCGACGGGAAACTCCCGGACCAGTTGGAAGAGCTGCGCAAAGCAGGGGTCGGCCACGCGGTGGTTGGCTCTCTGGGAGCTATTCGGCAGGCAAAGGAAAGGGGATTTACCCTCCACGGAGACGTCTTCCTCAATATCTTTAATTCAGCGGCGTTGGAGGAGTACCGGCGTTTGGGCCTTGCCGACGCCACCTTAAGCTTTGAGTTGACTCTGGACGAAGCAAGGGAGATTGGGGGCAATCTGCCCAAAGGGTTGCTGGCTTACGGCTATCTGCCGTTGATGGCGCTGCGCAACTGCCCCGCCAAAGCCCATGGCAGCGGCTGCAAGGGAAGGGGCTGCGGCTATCCTACCCTCACCGACCGGATGGGTAAAGCCTTCTTCCTGGACTGCGACGGCAGGGTTTCCACCCTTTACAACTGCGTGCCCCTCTGGATGGGGGACCGGTTGCCCGAGCTGCGGGGCTTTGATTTTTACACCATCTATCTGACCCGGGAAACTCCGGCCGAAGCCCGACGGGTGCTGGAGGGTTTTGACAGCGAGGAAAAGCCCGCCATGCCCCACACCCGGGGGCTATACTACCGGGGAGAGGTTTCTCCCCCCAAAAGGAGCAAGCCATGAACGAGTTAAAGGTGAAAAAGCTGCAACCTCACGCAAAGCTGCCGCAACGAGCCACCCCCACCAGCGCGGGGGCGGACCTTTGCGCCTGCCTGACTGAGCCGCTGCTGCTGCCCGCCAAAGGGCGGGTGACGGTGCCCACCGGCGTGGCGGTGGAAATTGCGCCGGGATGGGCGGGGTTTGTCTTTGGGCGCAGCGGCCATGGCATCCGCCACGGCATTGTCCCCGCCAACGCGGTGGGGGTGATTGACGCCGACTACCGGGGCGAAATCATGGTGGGCCTGGTCAATCAGGGAGACCAGGACTACACCATCCAGCCGGGGGAGCGCATCGCCCAGCTGGTGTTGCTGCCGGTGGCGCTGGCGGAAATTGTGGAGGTGGAAAGCCTTTCCGATACTGCGCGGGGGACGAATGGCTTCGGCTCCACCGGAAAACAATAAGCCTGGTTGACAAGCTTTACTCCATTTATACTCCAAAGGGGATGGATTTATGCTGATTCTGGCCTCCGGCTCCCCGCGGCGCAGGGAGCTGATGGAATATATCACGTCCGACTTTATCGTCATCACCAAGCCCACCGACGAGACCTTTCCCTCCGGGGTGTCCCCCCGCCGGGGAGCGGAGCTGCTGGCCCTGCGCAAGGCTCGAGCGGTGGCGGCGGAACACCCTTCCGACGTGGTGATTGGGGCCGACACCATCGTGGTGCTGGACGGCGAAATCTTCGGAAAGCCCAAGGACACCGCCGACGCGGTCCGGATGCTGAAGGCCCTGTCCGGTCGGGAGCACACCGTCTACACAGGGGTGGCGGTGCTTTCTTCGCAAGGGGAACAGGTTTTTTCGGAAGGGACCCAAGTGCGGTTTCTCCCTCTTTCCCCGGAGGAAATTCAATCCTATGTGGAAAGCGGCGAGCCCATGGATAAGGCGGGAGCCTACGGTATCCAGGGCAAGGGTGCCCTGCTGGTGGAGGGAATTTCCGGCGATTTTTACAACGTGATGGGCCTGCCGGTTTGCCGGCTGGGAAAGGTATTGTCGGCACTGTAAAGAAAAAACAGCCTCTGCCCATAGTGGGGCAAAGGCTGTTTGTGATTTTATGTACCGTTAGGCGGAGGAGCGCTCAATCATTTTGGTTTTGAGAAGGACGTAGCCGCCGCTGGTTTCCTGCCCTGCAAATTTGCGCTGGAGATAATTCTGGGTGTACTCTACCATTTCGTTGACAGGTTGGGCGACAGAGGTGAGCTGATAACTGCTCCACTGGGCCTGCTCCAGGCTGTCGAAGCCCACAAAGGCAATGTCCTGGGGAACCCGAAGCCCCAGCTTGTAGCGGGCGGCGTCCATGGCCCCAAAAGCCATCAAATCGTTGGCGCAAAAGATAGCCCGAGGCAGCTTGCCCTGGCGGTACATCTGCATCAGCGCTTTGGCTCCCGAATTGTAGCTGTAATCGCCGGAGGCAAAGGCAATCTTGTCAAAGCCGTGGCGGGCAAGGGTGTCCGCAAAGCCTTTGTGGCGAAACACGCTGGTCTGGCGGGAGGGCTTTCCGGAAATAAAGCCGAAGCTGTCGTACCCTTTGGCCACCAGATAGTCGGCCACCATGGACCCTGCGTCCACATTGTCGGAGCAGACGGAGAAGAAGTAGCGGCTGTCGTATTGGCAGTTGAAGAGGACCAGTGGAATCTTCACCCGCAGGAACTTGTCGCTCATCCGCGGGGACAGGGCGGCGGACAGCACGATGACGGCGTCCACATTGTACTGCAGCACCTTGTAGAGAATATCGTCCAAATCCTGCTCGTAGGGGGACTCTACAAACAGCAGCTGCTTGCCCATGGAAGAAACCATCTCCGAAAGGCGGACCAGAAGGGTTTGATAAAAAGGGTTGCTAAAATTGAGGGAGACGACGGCAATCAAATTGGTGTTCTGATGCCCCAACTCCTTGGAGGCGGCGGGAGGCTGATATCCCAGCTCTCTGGCGGCTTCCAGCACCTTTTGCACGGTGCCTTCCCGCACGTAGCCCCGCCGGCTGAATACTCGCGACACCGTCGCCTGGGAAACTCCCGCCAGCCGGGCGACGTCCTTGGAGGTAATGGAATTCTTCACACACTGGCTCATTGGCAAATCCCTCTTTCTCCACCGCAAATTTACTAAAAATTTCATTTCATTTTACCAAATATTCCGCGCGGATTCAAGGCGGTAGTTGGTTGCAGCGCAAAAGCAAAATATGTGGGTGGGGGCGAAATATGTCAACTTGTGGGACGCAAAAAACACTTTTCCCCCGAAGGTTCCTGTGATACAATTTGAATAGATTTTGTGCAAAGCAAAGGATGTATGGCATGACGATTCATCAGCAGTTGGCAATCGAACTGGGGCTGCAGCAGTGGCAGGTGGACGCCACCGTCCAGTTGATTGAGGGGGGAGCCACCATTCCCTTTATCGCCCGGTACCGCAAGGAGGTCACCGGCAGTTTGGACGACACGGTGCTGCGGAACCTTTCCGAGCGGCTGGGGTACCTGCAAAACCTGCAAAAGCGCAAGGAGGAAGTGACCTCCGCCATTGCCGAGCAGGAAAAGCTTACCCCGGAGCTTGCCGCCGCCATTGAAAACGCCCAAACTCTGGCGGAGGTGGAGGACCTTTACCGCCCCTACAAGCCCAAGCGCAGAACCAGGGCGTCCATCGCCCGGGAGCGGGGGCTGGAGCCTCTGGCTCTGACCCTGCTGGAGCAAAAGAAAGATATGGCGGACCCCCTCCTGTTGGCGGAGGACTATGTGGACGCGGAAAAGCAGCTGCCCGATGTGGCCGCCGTTCTGCAGGGGGCCATGGACATCATCGCGGAGATGGTATCCGACAACGCCGGCATCCGCAGCAAGCTCCGCTCTTACCTGAGCCAAAAGGCGGAAATCAAAACCGTCGCCGCCAAGGAGGAAGACAGCGTCTACTCCATGTACTACGATTTTCAGGAGCCTTACCAAAAGATTCCCGGCCACCGGGTGTTGGCCATCAACCGGGGGGAGAAGGAAGGCTTTTTGAAGGTCAGCCTGGTGGCGGATGCGAGGGAAGCTTTGCGGCTGATTTACGACTCTGTCCTGACGGGGGAAAGCCCCGCCAAGGATTGGATTGTCAAAGCCATTGACGACAGCTACTCCCGCCTCATTTTCCCCTCCCTGGAAAACGAGCTGCGGGGGGCCCTGACCGAAAAGGCCCAGGACAGCGCCATCGAAGTGTTTAAGGAAAACCTCACCCAGCTTTTGATGCAGCCGCCCCTCAAGGACCGGGTGGTGCTGGGGCTGGACCCCGCCTACCGTACCGGCTGCAAAATCGCGGTGGTGGACGCCACCGGCAAGGTTTTGGACACCACGGTGATTTACCCCACCCCGCCCCAAAACAAAATTGAGGAGTCCAAGCGCATCCTCAAAGAGCTGATTGCAAAGCACGGGGTCAACGTCATTTCCATTGGCAACGGCACCGCTTCCAAGGAAAGCGAGCTCTTTGTGGCGGAATTGATCGGCGAGCTGCCTCAAAAGGTGAGCTACATGGTGGTCAGCGAGGCGGGAGCCTCGGTATATTCCGCCTCCAAGCTGGCGGCGGAGGAGTTTCCCGAGTTCGATGTCAGCCTGCGCAGCGCCGTTTCCATCGCCCGCCGGATTCAGGACCCTCTGGCGGAACTGGTGAAAATCGACCCCAAGGCCATCGGCGTGGGGCAATACCAGCACGACATGCCTCCCGCCAAACTGGACGCCTCCCTGGGCGGCGTGGTGGAAAGCTGCGTCAACAACGTGGGGGTGGATTTGAACACCGCCTCCCACTCCCTGCTGGGGTATGTGGCCGGCATCAACAAGACGGTGGCCAAAAACATTGTGGCCTACCGGGAGGAAAACGGCCCCTTTACCGACCGCAGCCAGCTCAAAAAGGTGCCCAAGCTGGGCGCCAAGGCTTTTGAGCAGTGCGCCGGATTTTTGCGGGTCAAGGGCGGTAAGAACATTCTGGATTCCACCGCCGTCCACCCCGAAAGCTATCAGGCGGCCAAAGCCCTGCTGGCGGAGTGCGGCTTTTCCCTGGCCGACGTGGGCACGCCGAAGCTTTCCCAACTGAGGAGCCGCGCCCTCGAAATAGGACTCCCTGCGCTGGCCCAAAAGGTGGGGGTAGGGGAGCCCACCTTGCGGGACATCATCGACGAGTTGCTCAAGCCGGGCAGAGACCCTCGGGACGAGCTGCCGCCGCCCCTGCTGCGCACCGACGTCCTTTCCCTGGAGGATTTAAAGCCGGATTTGATTCTTTCGGGCACGGTGCGGAACATTGTGGACTTCGGCGCCTTTGTGGACATTGGAGTCCACCAGGACGGGCTGGTGCATGTCTCCCAACTGTCCGACCGCTTTATCAAGCATCCCCTGGACGCCGTCAAGGTGGGGCAGATTGTCAAGGTGAAGGTTTTGGCGGTGGACGTGGCCAAAAAGAGAATCTCTCTTACCATGAAAAACATTCCACAGGAATAAGCCATATGGCCGCCGGGCTTGCGAGAGCGGTTCGGCGGCCTTTTTCCAATAACTTACCAAATATTTTCAAATCCAATTTTAAAAATATTTTCCCGACAAGGCTGTTGACAAATTATCAGAGATACGCTATAATGACTAAGCGTTGTGGCGGCATAGCTCAGTTGGCTAGAGCATTCGGTTCATACCCGGAGTGTCACTGGTTCAAATCCAGTTGCCGCTACCAATTTTTTGGCCCGTTGGTCAAGCGGTTAAGACACCGCCCTTTCACGGCGGTAACACGGGTTCGAGTCCCGTACGGGTCACCACAGAAACCACGTAGTTTTCAACTAGGTGGTTTTTTGTATTCTATCGGCTTTTGTGGGTGCTTGCGAAAACCAAACCGGAATTTTATTTTATCCTTGCAAAAGCTTTGACAATATGATAAAATTTTATGGCTGAAGATTGCTCTTTATTATGCCGGGCAACCGCAGGAAAGGATTGTAAAAGACATGAATGTGTTTGAAGTGATTGGCGGCATCATCATGATACTGATGAGTGTAGCGATTTCGCTGTTGGTGCTCCTTCAGGAGGGGACCAAGGGCGGCGGTATAGCTGCGCTGACCGGCGGAGATACGGATTCCTTCTTTGGGAAAAACGGTGGCCTCACGCGGGATGCCATGCTTTACAAAGCGACTCGTTTCTGCGCCATTGTCTTTTTCGTGGTCACCATTGTGGTGTACGGGCTCAACGTGTATTTGGGATAAGTCCTTCCATAGCCGTAAGACAAACCCGTCCCTGCGGCGGGCTTGTTTTGTTTTGTGCCCCCATAGTTAAATGGATATAACAAGCCCCTCCTAAGGGCTAGTTATAGGTTCGATTCCTATTGGGGGTGCCACCCAAAGCCGCCGAACCGGCGGCTTTTTCTTTTATATTTTCTACTTCAGGGAGATTTTTCAGGGTGGACATTTTGCGCCATCCTGCTATAATAGTTAGCGTGACCTAACCAAATACCGCAGCCGCTACATTTTCACTTAAAGGATGATTGGATTCATGGCTTTTTCCCTTTTGCACAGGTTTCGGAAATATCGTGCCGACGCGGTCGCCGAGTTTTACCAACATATTCGTCCGCTGCTGGAACATCCTCAGGTGCAGGAAATGGGCAATTACATACAGCACAACTGTTACACCCGGCTCAACCATTGCATCGACGTCGCATACTTTAGCTTTTTTATCGCCAAACTGCTGCGGTGGGACAGCAAAAGCGCAGCCAGAGGGGGGCTTCTCCACGACCTTTTCCTTTACGACCGGAAGAAAGACAAAGAAGAAGCTCACCACCATCTGCGCAGGCACCCCATCACCGCTCTGGAAAACGCCCGAAAGGTTTGCACCCTCAACAAGGTGGAGGAAAATATCATTCGCCGCCACATGTGGCTGATTACTCTGGTGCCGCCCCGCTACAAGGAAGGGTACATCGTAACCTTTGTGGATAAGTACTGCGCCGTGCGGGAAGCCATCATCGGCCAGCGCAACCGCAGGGCCCTGGCGCTGGCGGAAGGGGCGGCGGCGTAGTTTCCGTTCCTACCCAAAACACTGTTTGCCGATACAAGCTGTGCCGTTTCCAAAGAAGCGGTGCAGCTTTGCTTTTTCAAGGCGGTTTGGGATAAAAATCCAAAACTGGGGCAGTGCTAGTAACAGTATTCATGCTCTAAGGCCCCAAGGAGGAATTTGAAAAATATTACATTAAATTGGTGTTAAGATTTGCGTTATGGCAACATTTTTTAAATTTTGAACTAGGACTTTCCGCAGAGTAATACTATAATCTTACTAGTAAATGCTGTTTTTCGTGACTTTTTCGACGTTTTCCAAGACGGTGCGGTTTTATCGTGAAAAAAGAGATTATCAGTTGAGTATTGGCCGCTTTTCGTGTATACTTTAACGTGGACACGTTTTGACAAGTTTATAACGAAGCAAAATATATAAGGATGGAGGAACCTAGATGAGTGCACAAACCTTTCGGCAGGCGCGGGACCTGTTGGGGAAACCCTCACCCGCCCGGGAACGGCTGGCTATGCTGTTCGATGCAGATTCCTTTGTGGAACTGGACGGCTTTGTCATGACGGGGGACGAGCCGGCCGGCGTAATCTGCGGCTACGGCTCTGTAATGGGCAGCCCCGCCTGTGCCTTTGCACAGGACGGAAGCGGCTTTGGCAGAGCGCAGGCTACCAAAATCGCAAAACTTTATGACCTGGCGCTGAAAACAGGTATTCCCGTAGTGGGAATTTACGATAGCGCAGGAGCGCGGGTGGCCGAAGGAGCCGACGTGCTGGCAGCTTACAGCGAGTTGTTGCTGCGCGTCAACAATCTTTCCGGCGTGGTGCCCCAAATCTCGCTGGTAACCGGCGTTTGCGCAGGCTCTTCCGCTCTGCTTGCCTGCTGCGCCGATTTTGTGGTGATGACCAAGGAAGCCCAGTTCTTTATGACGCCTCCCGCCCTTTCCCAGGATAAGGTGGAGGGCGCGGGCTCCGCCGAGGCAGCCGCCAAAGCGGGTGTCGCCCACGTGGTGGCGGATACCGACGCTGCGGCCATAGACGCCGTCAAACAGTTGCTGACCAGGCTTCCGCTCAACAATTTGGCATCTCCTCCGGTTCTGGAATTTGCAGCCCCTGCCGAGAATGTGCCTGCAGCCGGAGCCTCCGGTCAGGAATTGGCCAATGCGTTCTTCGATTCCGGCAGCGTGGTGGAGCTGCTCAAAGGCTTTGCCGACGGTTGCGCCTACACCGCTATGGCTTCCATGGGCGGTTACCCTGTAGGCGTTGTGGCGGCGTCCGGCAAAATTTGCGCCGACGGCTGCAACAAGATTGCCAAGCTGGTCAATGTCTGCGATGCCTTCCAGATTCCCGTTGTGACCTTTGTGAACGCCACCGGCTTCGAGCCCTCCTCCAAGGCGGAGCTTTGCGGCTCGGTGCGGGAGATGGCCAAACTTTCCCACGTTTACGCCGAAGCCACCACTCCCAAAGTGGCGGTGATTACCGGAAAAGCTTACGGAGCCGCCTACGTGGCGCTGGCGGGAAGAGCCGCCAACTCCGATTACACCATTGCCTGGCCCGACGCTGTCATCTCTCCCCTGGAGCCTCAGACTGCCGTCGCCTTCCTGTACGCGGATAAGATTTCTCCCGAAAAGTCCAGAGAGCAACTGCAAGCCGAATACGAGCAGGGAGAGGCCTCCGCTTTGGCCGCCGCCAAGGCAGGACATCTGGACGATGTGATTTCCCCCGAACTGACCCGTCCTGCCATTTTGGCTGCGCTGGATCTTCTGTCGGCCAAACGCGTTAGCCGCAATCCCAAAAAGCACGGCAACCTGCCTCTGTAATCCCCAATAACCAAATCTTCGGATTTTACCAACCTGTGCGCAGGCTGAATGGTTGAGTTTCGGGGCTTTCCGCTTTTCAGCGCACAGAGAAAGATACCAGGATTCGTATATCATCAATTTTGCGGATAAAAAGCCCGCGAACTATTAGGAGGAATAAGAAATGAAACGTTTTCAAGTAACCGTCAATGGGACTGCATATGATGTTCAGGTACAGGAAATTGCCGCGGGTGCTCCCGCTCCCGTAGCTGCTCCTGCCGCGGCTCCCGCACCCGCCGCCGCACCTGCTCCCGCTCCTGCCGCGGCTCCCGCACCCGCTGCTGCTCCTTCCGCCCCCGCCGGCTCCGTTCAGGTTACCGCCCCCATGCCCGGCAACATCTGGGAAGTAAAGGCTACCGTTGGGCAGAAGGTCAAACGGGGCGACGTGCTTCTGATTCTGGAAGCCATGAAGATGGAAAACGAAATCGTAGCACCTTCCGACGGAACTGTCGCCAGCATCCATGTCAACAAGGGGGATTCCGTCGACACCGGTGCCTTGTTGGTTTCCCTCAACTAAACCACAGCGAGAGGAGAATGGCTTATGGCCCATCTTAAAATATGTGAAACCGTCCTTCGGGACGCTCACCAAAGCCTCATCGCCACCCGTATGTCCATCGACGACATGCTGCCCATGCTGGAAGCTTTGGACGAGGTAGGCTTCTGGTCGGTGGAAATGTGGGGCGGCGCTACCTTCGACAGCTGCATCCGCTTTTTGGACGAAGATCCCTGGGATCGCCTGCGGACCATCAAAAAGCACATGCCCAAAACCAGAATGCAGATGCTCTTCCGGGGACAGAACATGCTGGGCTACCGCCACTATGCCGACGACGTAGTGGAGTACTTCGTCAAGAAGATGGTGGAAAACGGCATCGACGTTATCCGCATCTTCGACGCCCTCAACGACATCCGCAACCTGGAAACCGCCATTCGCGCCGCCAAGGCGGAAGGCGCCCATGTACAGGCCGCTGTCAGCTATACGCTGAGCCCTGTCCACTCCAACGAGTACTTTGTCAAGTACGCCAAGGAACTGGAGCAGGCCGGAGCCGATTCCATCTGCATTAAGGATATGGCGGGCTTGATTACTCCTTACGCCGCCTATGAACTGGTGCGGGATTTGAAAGCCACCCTGTCGGTTCCTGTCCATCTCCACACCCACTACACTTCCGGTTTGGCATCCATGGCCATCATCAAGGCCGCCGAAGCCGGCGTGGATATGGTGGACACCGCCATGTCGCCTCTGGCTCTGGGTACTTCCCATGCTCCCACCGAGTCTGTTGTCGCCGCGTTCAAGGGCACTCCTTACGATACCGGCCTGGATCTGAAGAAGCTCAACGTGGTGCGGGAGCATGTGGCCAAACTCCGGGAGAAATACCTGGCCAACGGCCTGCTGAATCCCAAAGTGTTGGGCGTTGACGCCAACACCCTGCTGTACCAGGTGCCGGGCGGAATGCTCTCCAACCTCATCAGCCAGTTGAAGCAGGCCGGAAAAGAAGATCAGCTGGACGACGTGCTCAAAGAAATTCCCAACGTCCGCAAAGACTCCGGCTATCCGCCTCTGGTTACCCCCACTTCTCAAATCGTGGGTACCCAGGCGGTGCTCAACGTCATTGCCGGCGAGCGCTACAAGATGGTTTCCAAAGAGTTTAAGGCTTTGGTGCGGGGCGAGTACGGACGCACTCCCGCTCCCATCGACCCCGAATTCCGCCGCAAGATTATCGGCGACGCGGAGCCTATCGACTGCCGTCCCGCCGACCTGATTCCTCCCGAGCTGGAAAAACTCAAAGCCGAGCTGCCGGAAAAGTACAACGAGCAGGAAGAAGATGTGCTGACCCTGGCCATGTTCCCCCAGGTGGCGCCCAAGTTCTTCGAGTCCCGGCTCAACAAAAAGTACGGAATCGACGGCGCCCACGCCATTCCGGCTCAGAAGGTTCATCCCGTCTAATCAACCAATCAAAAAAGCCGCCCATTGGGCGGCTTTTTTATTGGAGAAGCGCCCGGCCTCATGTCTGGCCGGGCGCTTTGCTTTTCATCAAAAGTCCCACTTGCCAAATTCATAGCCCTTGGCGCGGATGATGTCGATGGCGTCCCCCAGCACCTCCGCGTTGGTGCGGGACACGGCGTGAAGGAGATAGATGGCGCCGGGATGGGCGTTTTCCACAATCTTTTCCTGGGCTTCGATGGTGATGGGCTGGTTGTTGACGTCCCAGTCGTTGTGGGCAAAGGACCAAAAGACCGACTTGTAGCCCAGGGACTGCACCATAGCCAGCAGTTGCTCGGAGTAGCAGCCTTCGGGGAAGCGGAACAGCTTCATTTCATACCCGAACTGCTCCTTGACGGTGTCGTGGAGGGTCATCAGGTCCTTGGCGGCCTCCGCCAGGGGAAGGTCGGCATAGTTGGGGTGCTTGTTGGAATGGTTGCCCAACACATGGCCTTCGTCAATCATCCGGCGAACCAAATCCGGCTGGGTTTGGACAAAATGCCCGGTGACGAAAAAGACCGCCGAGACTCCCTTTTCCTTGAGGGTATCCAGAATCATGGGGGTAAAGCCGTATTCGTATCCCTCGTCAAAGGTGAGATATATTTTATCTGAATCGGGCAAGATAAAGTAAGCGTCGTATTTGCCCAGCTTTTCCTGATGAACCAAAGGGCTGACGGGGCGGTTAAACTCATCCCGTCCGGCGCCGCCCCACCCCCAGCCCTTTTTGGTGGCGTCCAGTTGGGCGAAGGCCCCAAAGTCGACACTCATGGCGGGGGCGGAATCTTCGCTGCCCTCCGACTCCGAGCTTTCCTCGCCGGATTCTTCCGACTGGGAGCTTTCCTCTTCCGTTACCGAGCTTTCTCCGATGAGAGGCGCGCTGGGGTCCAAAGCGTAGGATTCTTCCGGGATGCTGATATGGATGGAGGTTTCTTCCCCTCCTTCTCGAGACTCACAGCCGGCCAGAATAAGGCACAGCAGCAGGATAATGGCAGTTGCTTTTCGGATGGTATTCACAGGTGTTTCCTCCAATGTGTAGTTGGGTCAGACCCAAAGGTGATGACCTCTATTCATAGTGTGCTCGAAATCCAAAACAATCATGCATCATTTTCTAGTTTTGCTGGAGTTTGGATAATCTTTCGACATAAATTTACAGTCTCGATAAAATGTTTGATATGTCTCAAAACCTTAACAGAACCTTTATTGACGGTTATCCCTTTTTGACGTATAGTATGGGTGTGCTTGACAAGCCGCAATGCCTTTTGCTGCCTTGCTTTTGGAACTTTCTTGACGAGCGCGGACAGAAAAGGTATATTATATAAAACAATTGTTACATAGCCTCGTTCGGAGGCGGTTAGAGTTTTGGTGAGCAAATGAGTTATCAGGTCGGAATTGATGTGGGTTCCACCACATTAAAGACAGTGGTACTGGACGACAAAGGTCATATTGTGGAAAAAAGCTATCAGCGCCATTTCTCCAAGGTGAGGGAGATGACGCTGAGACATTTGGCGTCCCTGGAACCTCTGCTCAAGGAACATTCCCTCAAGATAGCGGTGACAGGGTCCGCGGGACTTGGTATTGCCAGGGACAGCGAACTGGAATTTGTCCAGGAAGTGTTCGCCACTGCTGGAGCGGTCCGCCGGACGGTGCCCGACACCGACGTGGTCATCGAGCTGGGGGGAGAGGACGCCAAAATTATCTTTTTGGGCGGAACACTGGAAGAGCGGATGAACGGCACCTGCGCCGGAGGAACCGGCGCCTTTATCGACCAGATGGCCACATTGCTGGATGTCACCCCCGACGAACTGGACGCCATGAGCCTGCGGGCGGAAAAAATCTACCCCATTGCATCCCGCTGCGGAGTGTTCGCCAAAAGCGACATTCAGCCGCTGCTCAACCAAGGGGCCCGCAAGGAGGATATTGCGGCCTCCATTTTTCAGGCGGTGGTGGACCAAACCATCGCCGGATTGGCCCAGGGAAGAAAAATCGAGGGCAAGGTTCTCTTTCTGGGGGGCCCCCTCAGCTTTTTAAAGGGCTTGCAGCAGCGGTTTCTGGAAACTTTGAACCTGACCGAAGAAAACGCCGTTTTTCCCCGTTTGGCTCCCTATTTTGTGGCGCTGGGCAGCGCCTATTATGCCAGAAGCCTTCCCGACAAAGCCGCCATTTCCTACGACGAGCTGATGAAGCGGCTGGAGCGGGAGCCTTCCAAAGAATCCACCATCCACTGCTTGCCACCTCTCTTTGAAAGCCAGGAGGAGTATTTAGCCTTTAAGGCCCGCCACGATGCCAATACGGTGGAGCGGCGGGATATCGCCGCCTATTCCGGCCCCGCTTATCTGGGCATCGACGCCGGCTCCACCACCACCAAGCTGGTGCTGCTGGACGACGAGGGCCGCATTCTGTACAGCCACTATGTGGGCAACGGGGGAAACCCGGTGCCTGTCATCCGGGAGCAGCTGAGCATCCTCTATGATTTGTGCGGAGACCGGATTGCCATCGACGCTTCGGCGGTGACCGGCTATGGCGAAGAGCTGATGAAAGCCGCCTTTGGGGTGGACTTCGGCCTGGTGGAGACGGTGGCCCACTACACCGCCGCCCGCCATTTTGTCCCCGATGTGGACTTTATCATCGACATCGGCGGGCAGGACATCAAATGCTTTACCGTTCGGGACGGCGCCGTGGACAGCATCATCCTCAACGAGGCCTGCTCCTCCGGCTGCGGTTCCTTTATCGAAACCTTTGCCAAAAGCCTGGGCTACGACATTGCGGAATTTTCCAAGCTGGCCCTCTTTTCCAAAAATCCGGTGGATTTGGGCACCCGCTGCACCGTCTTTATGAATTCCAGCGTCAAGCAGGCTCAGAAGGACGGCGCCACGGTGGAGGATATTTCCGCAGGCCTTGCCATTTCGGTGATTAAAAACGCACTGTATAAGGTGATTCGCGCTCGCAATGCCGACGAGCTGGGGGAACACATCGTGGTGCAGGGAGGAACCTTCCTCAACAACGCGGTGCTCCGCTCCTTTGAGCAGGAGCTGGGCCGTCCCGTCACCCGCCTTTCCATTTCGGAGCTGATGGGGGCGTATGGTGCGGCCCTCTACGCCAAGGAAAACAAAAAAGGCCCCACCACCCTCATCACGAAAGAAAAGCTGGCCGCCTTTTCCCACAAGGCGGTGGCTGCTACCTGCCACAAATGCACCAACCGCTGCTCGCTGACCATCAACACCTTCGCCGACGGCAGAAAGTTTATTTCCGGCAACAAGTGCGAGCGGGGCGCGGGTGCCGACGAGGCGGGCCATCTGCCCAACATGATAAGCTACAAATACCAGCGGATATTAAACTCCATCCCCGAGGGCAACCAGAACAAGACCCGCCTGCGGGTGGGGATTCCCTTGGTGCTCAATATGTACGAGAACCTGCCCTTCTGGGCCGCCTTTTTTGACGCTCTGGACTGCCAGGTGGTGCTGTCGGGGCAGAGCAGCCGCAGCCTTTACATGAAAGGGCAGCACACCATCCCCTCCGACACCGTCTGTTATCCCGCCAAGCTGGTCCACGGCCACATGGAGGAGCTGGTGGCAAAGGGGGTGGACGCCATCTTCTACCCCTGCATGACCTACAACTTTGACGAGGGCATATCGGATAATCACTACAACTGCCCGGTGGTGGCCTATTACCCCGAATCCATTGCCGCCAATGTGGAAAGCGTCCACCGCACCCGCTTTTTGTACCCCCACCTGAGTCTTGCGGACGAAAAGTTCTTTGTGGGGCGGATTTACGGCATTTTGCGGGATGTGATTCCCAACTTAAAGAAGTCCGAGGTGGCAAAAGCGGCAAAGGCCGCCTACGACGCCTACGCTGCCTTCCGGAAAGATGTGGAAGACGCCGGCCAGGCGACTCTCGACTACGCTCGGGAGCATAATAATAAAGTTATCGTGGTGGCCTGCCGGCCCTATCACGTGGACCCGGAAATCAACCACGGCATTGACAAGCTGCTGACTTCCCTGGGCTTTGTCATCCTCACCGACGATTGCGTCGCCCATCTGGAGGGCAAACATTCCTATAATGTGCTCAATCAGTGGACCTACCACGCCAGAATGTACAACGCCGCCCACTTTACCGTAAAGCAGCCCCACATGGAGATGGTGCAGCTGGTCAGCTTCGGCTGCGGGCTGGACGCCGTCACCAGCGACGAAATCAAGGATATTCTCCGCCGGGGCGGCAAGCTTTACACCCAACTGAAGATTGATGAAATCAACAATTTAGGCGCTGTCAAAATCCGCTTGCGCAGCCTGTTGGCCGCCATGGAGGAAAGGGAGGTGACAGTTGGTGCGCGATAAAGACGGTTTAATTGTAAAGCCTGTGTTTACCGAGGAGATGAAAAAGACCCACACCATTTTGATTCCCGATATGCTGACCTTTCACTTTGAGCTGCTCAAGGGGGTGCTGGGCCAGCACGGCTACCGGGTGGAGGTGCTGAAAACCAAGCATCGGGCCATTGTGGACGAGGGCCTGCGAAGTGTTCACAACGACACCTGTTACCCCGCCCTTTTGGTCATCGGCCAGTTTATCGACGCCCTCAAATCCGGCAAATACGACCTGGACCATGTGGCGTTGCTGATTACCCAAACGGGAGGAGGCTGCCGGGCTTCCAACTACATCTACCTGCTCCGCAAGGCTCTGGAGAAAAACGGGATGGGCCATATCCCGGTTCTTTCCCTGAACTTTTCCGGCCTGGAAAAGGAGCACAGCCTGCCCATGACCCCCAAGATGCTGGTCAAAATGATTTACGCCGTGCTCTACGCTGACTTCATTATGGGAATTTACAACCAGTGCGTTCCCTACGAGGTCAACCCGGGTCAGAGCCTGGCGCTGGTGGAAACCTGGAACAAGCGCCTGCTGGAACAAATGGGAGGCCCTCTCTTCGTCCGCTTGGGCCATAACTACAAGGCCATTCTGGACGACTTTGCGGCCATCCCCCGCAAGAAAACCGACAAAATCAAGGTGGGCATTGTGGGGGAAATTTACCTGAAGTATTCCCCCTTGGGCAACAACGACCTGGAAAACTACCTCATCTCCGAGGGGGCGGAGGTGGTCAACTCCGGCCTGCTGGATTTTTGCATGTACTGCGTCTACAACGCCATTTACGATAAAAAGCTCTACGGCTGGGGCGGTGTCCGCTATCTGGCCAACCGCTTTGCCATGTGGTATCTCAAAGGGCGCCAGAGGGGCATGATTAAGGCCATCCGCAAGCACGGAGTCTTTGAGCCACCCGCCGATTTTGCCAGCGTCATCGACATGGCCCGCGGGTACCTGGACCACGGGGTCAAAATGGGGGAGGGGTGGCTGCTTACCGCCGAGATGATCGAGCTGATTCATTCGGGGGTCAACAACATCGTCTCCGCCCAGCCCTTTGGCTGCCTGCCCAACCACATTGTGGCCAAGGGGATGATTCGCAAAATCAAGGACCACTTTCCCCAGGCCAACATTGTGGCGGTGGACTACGACCCTGGCGCCAGCCGCATCAATCAGGAAAACCGCATCAAGCTGATGCTGGCCAACGCCCATCTGGCCCAACAGATGAAGGACGCCAAAAAAGAGGAGCACATCCCCCTGGAAACCCTGGAAGCGCAGGTAAGCTCGGGAGAGAGCGAGCTGGAGGCTTCCACCGCATAAGAAAAGAAAGAGCTGACTGTGCAAACGCAAAGTCAGCTTTCTTTTTTACACTTCGGTGTCGATGCAGACTCTTTCCAAAGCCTTGCCCTTGATGAATTCCTTGAACTGGATATGCTTGGGATGATTCCGGTAGCCGGCCTCGGCTTCCCGGGAGGCAAACTCCACATACAGCGCCAGGTCATGGTCGATGGGCTGGGCCTTATATCCTTCCCACAGCTCCACTTTGAGCACACCGTCGATTGTTGCCAGCAAGGCGTTGGCTTGCTCCCGGAAGGCTTTGGCCTGTTCGGAGCGGTCCAGCCCTTCCGCCAGCTTCCACATCACCACGTGCTTAACCATAGAAATCCTCCTTATTCCATTTGCTCGATTCCAGGGCAGTCCCCAAGGATTCGACACTCTTTACTTATCATACCCCGCCCCAGTACTTTCGGTCAAGCCCCCGGAACTGAATGGCCTGCGAAATATGGGCGGGACCGATGCTTTCCGCCCCTTCCAAATCCGCCACGGTGCGGGCCACTTTAAGAATCCTGCCGTATCCCCGGGCGGAAAGGCCCATCCGCTCAAAGGCGGCGGCCAGCAGCTTTTCGGCCGCAGGCTCCAAAGGGCAACATTCCTGCAGCAGAGCCGGCGGTATCTGGGCGTTGCAGGAAATGCCCGTTCCCGCGAATCGCTTTTCTTGCCGCTTGCGGGCTTCCATCACCCGCTGCCGCACCGATGCGGAGCTTTCCTCCGGCCGGGTGGAGGAAAGTTTTTCATACTCCACCGGCAGCACCTCCATATGCAGGTCGATGCGGTCCAACAGCGGCCCCGACACTCTGCCAAGGTACTGCTCCACCGCTCGGGGGGTGCAGGTGCAACTTTGGGTGGGATGTCCGTAGTAGCCGCAGGGACAGGGATTCATGGCCGCCACCAGCATGGCTCGACTGGGGTAAGTCAGGCGCTGCTGCACCCGGGAGATGGTGACTTCCCCGTCCTCCAGCGGCTGGCGGAGCACCTCCAGCGTGGCGCGGGAAAACTGGGGAAGCTCGTCCAAAAACAAAACGCCGCAGTGGGCCAGCGAAATTTCCCCGGGGCGTGGGAGAGAGCCGCCGCCGGTCAGCGACACAGCCGAAACGGTGTGGTGTGGTGCGCGGAAAGGGCGGTGTTCCAGCAGGGAAACTCCGGGAGGCAGCATTCCCGCCACCGAGTAGATTTTGGTGACCTCCACCGCTTCCTCCTCGCTTAAGGGAGGCAGAATGGAAGGGAGCCGCTTGGCCAGCATGCTTTTGCCGGTGCCGGGGGGACCGATGAGCAGCAGGTTGTGGCCTCCCGCCGCCGCCACCTCCAAAGCCCGCTTGGCTTCCAGTTGGCCTTTGACTTCCGAAAGGTCGGGCAGGTAGGTTTCCCGGTGCCGGGAAGTAGCGGGCGCCTGCGCTTTGGGCAGGGAACCTTCCGACCGCAGGTAGGCAATCACCTCTTTGGCGTGGGAGGCGCAGAGCACCTCCACCCCTTTGGCGACGGATGCTTCCGCCGCGTTTTCCGCCGGGACAATGACTTTGGAAAAACCCAGTTTGGCGGCATCCAGCACCATGGGCAGCACACCCGAGACACCCCGTACCTCTCCCGCCAGCCCCACTTCTCCAATCATGGCGATGCTGGAAAGGTCAAAATGCTCAAAACCGCAGGCGCAAAGATAGCCGATGAGCAGGGGCAAATCATAAACCGACCCCACCTTTTTCAGGTCGGCGGGGGCCAAGTTGGCCACCACCTTCATCACAGGGGCGCTATATCCCAGATTCTGCGCCGCCGAGCGGACCCGTTCCCGGCTTTCCTTGACGGCGGCGTCGGGCAAGCCCACAATGTCAAACCCGGGCAGGGCCCGGCGGGCGTCCACCTCCACCGACACCACGTAGGGCTCGATTCCCAACAGTCCAAAGCTGGATACCGCGCAGTACAAGGTGCAGTCCCTCCCATGCAATGTTTTCTAGCCCTGGCAATCGGAAAAGGAAAGTTTCTGATGGCGTTACCGGTTCCGGCGCCGCAGGATAAGGTAGCTTCCCCATCCCAAAAGGTTGCCGACGATGACGGGGGGCAGCAGATACAGGCGCACCATCTGGGTTAAGTAGGCAAGCTCCACGCCGGAATAATCCCGGAACAACACGATTCGGAACACCGCATAGTAAACCGCTAAAAAGAAAAATCCCATCGGCACGATCAGCTTATTCTGCACGAGAAAAATCAAACAGCAGCAGGGGATGGACGCCACCAGACTGATGAGGAAGGGAGGGCCCCAAACCTGCAAAACATTGCCGGTGGGTTGCGGAATCCAAGTGGCCACCCAGTCGGCGGTGAGCGTGTAAGCCAGCACAAAGACTATGGTGTATAAAAAGCTCAGACAAAAACCGGAAAGTACGGTAATGCTGTTTTGTTTGACGGATTGCGGATCCTGCATGGTTTTTCTCCTTTCGGGGCCAATGCAAAAGCCCACCGCGTTTATCTTACCATAAGCGCGGTGGGTTTTCCAGAACTTTCCCTTACACAGTCCTTTGAGAGGGCAGGTCGATCCGCCGGCAGGAATCCCGTATCACCAGCGACGGCGCCAACACCCGGCCCTTGTTTTCCGTTTTGGGAAATTTAATCCGTTCCAGCAGCATGGCGACCGCGGTGGCGGCAATGGCTTGCTTGGGCTGTTCGATGGTGGTGAGGTTGATTTTGGGCAGGGCGGAAAACACGATGTTGTTAAACCCCAGCAGGGAAATATCCTCAGGCACCCGCACTCCTACGGCGTCGGCGGCCTGAAGGACACCGAGAGCCATTAAGTCGGTGTTGGCAAAGACGGCGGTGAAGTTTCGGTCCCTCGAAAACATCTGCCGGGCCAACTCGTAAACCTGCTGGGAGGTGGAGAGGGGATGAGGATAATCGATAAACCTCGGGGTAAGGCCGTAGTGCTCGCAGGCGTCGCTGTACCCCTGGGCCCGCATTAATCGGCTGCGCTTGCCGTGGCGCCGGCCGAAATACACAATTTCCCGATGGCCCAAAGAGTAAAGGTATTCGGTGCCCATCCAGGCACCCTTGTAATTGTCGATGGTGACATAGCTGGTGGGCTGCTCTCCCATATCCTCGTTGATAAAGACGGTGGGCGTGGTGCTGATATAGGGGAAAAGGCGGTCGAAGCTTTGGTCGTCGGCGGGATGGATGATGATGCCGTCCACCTGGCGGCTGGTCAACAATTCCACGGCCGCCTGCTCCTTTTCCACGCTGGAACAGGAGTTGCACAAAATGAGGCTGTAGCCGTGCAGCCAGGCTTGCTCTTCGATATACCAGGTGACCTCGGAGGTAAAGGGGGAAGTGATGTTGCTGATGATAAGGCCGATGGTTTTGGTTTCCTGGGCCACCAGGGAACGGGCCACCGAATTGGGGGAATACCCCATCTCCTGCGAAATCTGCAGAATCCGCTTGCGAGTTTCTTCTCCAATGTCGCTGCTGCCGGAAAGCGCGCGGGAAACCGTGGTGTAAGAGACTCCAGCCGCGCGAGCCACATCCTTAATGGTTACTCGTTTCACCCAAATCGCCCTTTATCACATATTTCGAAAACGATTTCGAAAATAGTTCGCTCTTAATACATACTAGCTTATCAGGCTTGTCCTTGTCAAGATTTCTGTGCATTTATTGCATAATAGTTATTCACTTAATTCTATAAAATTCACTTAATTCTATAAAAATATTAATAATTGTGTTGACAAACCCATACATCTTATATAAAATAAAAGTCAAATAGTACGAAAACGTTTGCGAAAAGTTTAATCCCATGTTCGAAAGGATGGAGGACATGAACGCTACCCAAACCGCTCCTCCGATAGGGTTGGAGGAGTTTTCGCAAGGGCGAAAGATTAAAAATGCTTTGAAAAACCTGTTTGGCAATCCCTACAACATCCTTGTCATGGTGACCATCCTGCTGTTGGTCTATTTCATTGTGGTGCCGCTGGCGGAGATGATATCCACCACCTTCGAGGTGGCGCAGCGGGATTTGCGCAGGTTGGGCGCCGGCGTACAGGCGGGGGATTTTACCCTGTTCTACTGGAACCGGCTTCTGTTTTCGGAGGTCAGTTCTTCTCTTCTCTACAAGCCGCTGCTGAACTCCCTGTGCATTGCGCTGACGGTTTCCGTCCTCAGCATTATTCTGGGGTCGGTGTGCGCCTGGCTAATGGTTCGCAGCGACCTGCCTGCAAAGCGGTTCTTTTCCCTTGCCATCATCATCCCGTATATGCTGCCTTCCTGGTGTAAGTCCATGGCTTGGATGACGGTGTTCAAAACCCCCAGAATCGGCGGAACGCCGGGGTTTTTGACGGCGCTTGGCGTCAATGTCCCCGAATGGCTGGCCTACGGCCCCATCCCCATTGTGCTGGTGTTGACCCTGCACTACTACGCCTATGCCTACCTGCTGGTGTCGGCGGCGTTGGGCTCCATCAACAGCGAGCTGGAGGAGATGGGAGAAATTGCGGGGGCCGGCAAAATCCAAATCCTGCGGCGCATTACTCTGCCCCTGGTGCTGCCCGCCATTCTCTCCGCCTTTATCCTCACCTTTTCCAAATCCATGGGAACCTTCGGTGTCCCCGCCTTTTTGGGCATGAAGGCCAACTTTATGACCATCTCCACCAGTCTGTACGCCACGGTAAAACAGCAGCAGACCACCACTGGCTACGCCATCGCCTTAATTCTCATCCTCATTTCCTCCCTCAACATCTACTTAAACCAAAAGGCCATCGGTTCGCGGCGCAGTTACGCCACCATCGGCGGCAAAGGCGGGCGCTCCACCCTCATCGGCCTTGGCAAGTGGAAACCCCTCATCGTTTTCCTGCTGGTGCTGTTTGTGGGCATCGCGGTGATTGGCCCCCTGCTCATCCTGGTAATCGACACCTTTATGCTCAAGCCGGGCGTGTACAGTTTGGAAAACTTCTCTCTCTATTATTGGGTCGGTTCCGGAAACCCCACCATCTACGAAGGGGAACCCGGGGTGCTGGTCAATTCCCGCTTTTGGACCAACACCTGGAACACCATGAAGCTGGTGGTTATCACTTCGGTGTTTGGAACTTTCTGCGGACAGATGATCGGTTACATCAACTCCCGCAGCCGGGGCCGCTTTTCCGGCAAACTGGTGGAGCAGTTGGTCTTTATCCCTTACCTGATTCCCTCCATCGCCTTTGGAGCTATTTACCTTTCCATGTTCTCCACCCCTTCCCTGGGGGGCATCATCCCCAGCCTGTACGGCACCTTTACCCTGCTGGTGCTGGTCAGTGTGGTCAAGCACCTGCCCTTTTCTTCCCGGGCCGGTACCGCCAACATGATGCAGATTGGCATCGAGCTGGAGGAGGCGGGCTCCATCGAGGGGGCGGGTTTCTTCAAGCGGTTTGCCAGAATTGTGCTGCCTCTTTCCAAAGCGGGCTTCCTCTCCGGATTCATGCTGATTTTCATTTCCATTATGAAGGAACTGGACCTGATTATGCTGCTGGTCACTCCCACCATGACCACCCTGCCTTACATGGCGTTTTCCTACTCTAACGCCAACATGCCGCCTTATTCCAACGTGGTGGCGGTGATTATGTTCCTGATAGTCCTGATTGTCTACTGGCTGACCAATACCTTCGGCAACGCCGACATTTCCAAAAGCATGGGGGGTTAAACCATGAGCACCATCGTACTGCAGAACATCGATAAATACTATGGCAACAACCATGTGCTAAAAAACCTCAACCTTACCATCGAGGATGGGGAATTTATGACCCTGCTGGGGCCCTCCGGCTGCGGAAAGACCACCACCTTGCGTGTCATTTCGGGTTTGGAAAAACCCCAAAACGGCAAGCTATACATGGACGGGGAACTGATGGTCAACGCCAAGGAGCTGTACTTTGCACCACCTTCCAAGCGGATGCTGAATCTGGTGTTCCAAAGCTACGCCCTGTGGCCTCACATGACGGTGTTCCAAAACGTCGCCTTTGGCCTTTCCATCAAAAAGGTGCCCAAAGAAGAAATCAAGACGCGGGTGGAAAACGCGCTGCGGCGGATGCAGATTTTGGAATATCAGGACCGTTACCCTTCCGAGCTCTCCGGCGGGCAACAGCAGCGGGTGGCCATTGCCAGAGCCATTGTCACCGAGCCCAGGGTGCTGCTGCTGGATGAGCCCCTTTCCAACCTGGACGCCAAACTGCGCATCGACATGCGCTCCGAGCTCAAACGGCTCCATCAGGAGCTGGGCACCACGGTGATTTACGTCACCCACGACCAGATTGAAGCCCTTACCATGTCCACCAGGGTGGCCATCTTCTTTGAGGGGCAGCTGGCGCAGGTGGACACCCCCCTCAACGTCTACCAAAACCCCGCCGATTTGCGGGTGGCGGAATTCATCGGCAACCCATCCATCAACTTTGTCAGCGCCAAAGGCAGGCTGGAGGACAACGTGCTGCACATCACCTCCGACGTGGGCGACTTTACCTTTGGCAGCGAGCACTTTACCGAGAACGAGTTTCCAAGGCAGGGCGAGTTTGACTGCGTGTTGGGCATTCGGCCGGAGCAGATTTACCTGCGGTCCAGCCCCTGGCACGACGCCAGAGAGGCGGTGGTTTATGCCAGCCAACCCGCCGGGTCCGAAACGCTGGTGCAGATTCAAATGGGGGACACCCGACTGCTGGTCAAACAGGTGGGAACCCGCAACTATCAGACCAATCAAACTGTTTACGCCACTATCCTGGAAAACATGGTCACCGTCTACAACAAAGCCACCGGAAAACTCATCAAAATGGCCGTGGAACTAGATTTAGAGGCTGTGGAGATGGAAGGGTCCCGGAGTTCCAGCTCCATAACATAATTGAAAAGGAGGATTGCAATGAAATCAAAGCAAATTGTCGCGTTGACCCTGGTGACATGTTTTGCCCTGATGGTTGCAGGTTGCGGCGGCACCACCAGCACTGCTCCCACCAGCTCCACGCCGGCGGCGTCTTCGAGCGCATCGTCCGCTCCGGCTTCATCGGCGCCCCAGGCAGCCACCACAAGCTGGGCCGAAGCAAACAAGATTGACGACGGTTCCGAAACGGTGGAGGAGCTTTACGAAAAAGCAAAAGCCGAGGGCAAGGTGGTACTCTACTCCATCTCCAGCCGTTGCCCAAAGGTGGCGGAGAGCTTCGAGGCCCAGTATCCCGGCATTGACGTGGAGGCCTACGACATTTCCACCAACGAGCTGCTGGAGAAAATCACCAGAGAATACGATTCGGGCATCCGCAACGCCGACGTCATTCACGTCAAAGACCTGGACGGCTCCATCTATATGGAAAAGGTGTCCAACGGCATATTCCACATCTACCGCCCCGACGACATCGTCAACACCATCGAAAACAAGGACTACCTGAAGTATGCAATGCCCCTTTACATCGAACTGGACCAGTGGTTTTACAACGCCGAAGTGTATAAAGAGCCTCCCATCGACAGCTGGTGGGACTTAACCCGCCCCGAGTGGAAAGGCAAAATCATGCTCAACGATCCTTTGCAAAACGTGAACATGATGAGCATTTTCACCGCGTTTACCCAGAAACCTGAACTGTTTGAAGAGGAGTACAAGCGGGAATTCGGCGAGGACATCGTTTTGTCCGAAGGTTGCCCCACCGCCGTCCACGAGCTCTTTAAACGGATTATGGACAACAAGCCCGTCTTCGCCACCACCTCCGACGAAATTTGCGAAGCGGTGGGAACTCCCGGCCAGACCAATCCGCCCATTGGATATGCGTCCTCCTCCAAGCTGCGCAAAAACGAAACCGAAGGCTGGGTGCTGGCCCCCGTCAACATTCGGCCCGCCACCAGCATTCCCGCCCAGAACAACCTCTACATCGTCAACGAAGCGGCCCACCCCAACGCCGCCAAGCTGCTGGTTCGCTGGATGTGCGGCGAAGCCGACGGCCAGGGCAAAGGATTTGAGCCCTTCAACACCCTGGGCGGATTTTCGGTGCGCAACAACACTCCTCCTGTAGAAGGCAATGCCTCCCTTTCTGATTTGAATGTCTTCCCCTTCGACCCGGAATACATTTACGGCGAACTGATGAACTTCCAGGATTTCTGGCTGACTCTGCAAAAGTAACCATTCCTTGCTCCCATAACTATTTCACAAGCCATCAAGCCTCCGGCAAAAGACGGAGGCTTGATGGCTTTTTGCAAAAAAATGTGCGATGCATTTTTGCCTATCAATGAAAAGGATTTCTGCTATTTTCTTGCCACACAAGACAGGCTGTGGTATAATAACCGTTAAAGTGGCGATTGTACCCATTTTTGGCCAGCAGGAGCGGTTTTGCGACAAACCGCTCTCGCTTTTGCAAAATTCCGTTTGTTTACAGAAATAGCCGGCCCATAAGGGACATTGGAATAGATAGAAAGTTGCCGCAAGATCACCTTATCATGGGATGGATACAATTGTATTGCAGCCGCTTGTTCCACAAAATACTTTATTACCGCAGCATCGTGCGTATATGAGGCTCGTTTGGAGTAAAACTATACTGAATTAAGGTAAAAAATGCCAGGAGGGAACACCATGAGCGAAGAGCTCTCCAACTTTATTCATGATATTGTGGATGCCGAATTGGCGGCAGGTTTTTCCCGGCGGATTCACACCCGTTTTCCGCCGGAACCCAACGGATATCTGCATATTGGCAGCGCCAAAGCCATCTGGATCAACTACTCTACCGCTCAAAAGTACGGCGGCCTCTTCAACCTGCGGTACGACGACACCAACCCGGTGCGGGAGGATGAGGAGTTCGTCCGCTCCATTGAGGAGGATTTGCGCTGGCTGGGGTGCGCACCGACTGGCGGCATTTATTACGGCTCCGATTACTTTGACAAGTGCTACGAATTCGCTGTCAAGCTGATTAAAGAAGGCAAGGCCTATGTCTGCGACTTATCTCCCGAGGAGATGCGGGAATATCGCGGCACCCTTACCGAGCCGGGAAGGGAAAGCCCCTACCGCAACCGCAGCGTAGAGGAAAATCTTGATTTGTTCGAGCGGATGAAGAACGGGGAGTTCCCCAGCGGTTCCCGCACCCTGCGGGCCAAAATCGACATGGCTTCCCCCAATATGAACCTGCGGGACCCTGCCCTTTACCGCATCCTTCATGTTTCGCACCACCGTCAGGGAAACAAGTGGTGCATTTATCCCCTTTACGATTACGCCCATCCCATTCAGGATGCCCTGGAGGGAATCACCCACTCCCTCTGCTCTATCGAGTTTGAAAACCACCGTCCCCTCTACGATTGGGTGATTCAAAACATCGGGTTTGAAAATCCCCCCCGCCAGATTGAGTTCGCGCGGCTCAACCTCACCTATACGGTGATGAGCAAGCGCTATCTGCGGGAACTGGTGGAGACCGGGCGGGTGGACGGATGGGACGACCCCAGAATGCCGACCCTTCGCGGCCTGCGCCGCCGGGGCTACACCCCCACTTCCATCATTGAGTTTGTCCGCAGAGCCGGTGTCTCCAAGACCTATTCCATTGTGGACATCCGCCTGCTGGAATACTGCATCCGGGAGGAATTGAACCAGTCGGCTCCCCGCCGCATGGTGGTGACCAAGCCCATTAAGATGGTAATCACCAACTACCCGGAGGGCAAAACCGAGACCTTCTCCATCCCCAACAACCCGCTGGACCCCGAAAGCGGCACCCGGGAAGTGATTTTCTCAAGGGAACTGTATATCGAGGAGGAGGACTTTTCCCTCAATCCTCCGCCCAAGTACCAGAGACTGCGGCTGGGCGGCGAAGTGCGCCTGATGGGAGCCTATATTGTCCGCTGCGACGAAGCCATCACCGACGACGCCGGCAATGTGGTGGAGCTGCGCTGCACCGCCGACCTGGAAACCGGAAACGGAAACAGGGAGAACGGGCCGAAAGTCAAGGGCACCATTCACTGGGTCAGCGCCGACCACTGCATCGAAGCCAACCTGCACCTCTACGACCACCTCTTTACGCTGGAGAACGTGGCAGATGTGCCGGAAGGCACCAACTATTTGGATTTCCTCAATCCCAATTCGTTGCAAAAGCTCACCGGCTGCAAGATGGAAATGGCGTTGGCCGACGCGCAGCCCGGCGAACGCTTCCAGTTTGTCCGCATCGGGTATTTCTGCAAGGACACCAAGTACGACAACACCTTTAACCGCATCGTGGTGCTCAAGGATAGTTTTAAACTTCCCGAACAAAACTGAGCGATGATGCTGTTACTACCCTACACTTTATGCAACAGGGCACTTGTCAGCGCCCTGTTGCCCATTCTGGCAGTGCCGGATCCAGGATCCGGTAGAGGAGAGGATTCAAACTGATGCACATAACTTTGGAAGCAGACTATGCACTGCGGATTGTGGATACTTTGGCACGCCAGGATGTTCGGATGGAAGCCAAAGCCATTGCCGAAAAAGCATGCGTGACCTTGCGCTTTTCTCTGAAAATCCTGCGCAAGTTGGTGGCAGCAGGCATTGTTCGCTCGTACAAAGGCTCGCAGGGCGGCTACGAAATCGCAAAGCCGTTGGACGAAATTACGGTGTACGATATTCTGGAAACCATTGAAGGTCCTCTGACCTTAAACCGGTGTATCTTAGCCGACCATCCCTGTAATCGGGTTCCGGACAAAAAATGTCCCTATCACCACATCTTTGAGCGCACCAGCGAACGGTTGAAAACGGAACTTTCTTCCATCACCATCGCCAGTTTGGTGCAAAATCGCAAACAATAACCATTCCCATGCCCTTCTGTCGAAAAATCGGCGGAAGGGCTGTTGAACGTTGATTCTTGACGGGATATCTAAGGCATGCTAAAGTAGTAACGGTACTGATTGGAAACCGACAACAGCGCAGAATTTCCGCCTTTCTAGCTGCGCTTAGATATATGGATCAAAACGTTAGTTCCATGAATTTGGAGGCAAAAAGCTTGCAGAAGCTACATATAGTTCTGGTGGAGCCCCAAATACCCCAGAACACCGGCAATATCGCCCGCACCTGCGCCGCCACCGGAGCCGTGTTGCATCTGGTGCGCCCTCTGGGCTTTTCCATCGACGATAAAAAGTTAAAGCGGGCGGGGCTGGATTACTGGTATCTGTTGGATATTCGCTATCACGACAATCTGGATGCTTTTTTTAGGGCAGAAAACCCGCAGTCCTGTTTCTTTTTTTCTACCAAGGCAGCCAAAACCTACACCGAGGTTTCCTATCCCGCCGGCAGTTACCTTGTGTTTGGAAGAGAGGATGCAGGCCTTCCCGAGGAACTGCTGCGCCAACACTATTCGCAGTGTGTGCGGCTGCCCATGCTGGAAGGGGCCAGAAGCCTCAACCTTTCCAACACCGTGGCGGTAGCTGTTTACGAGGCGCTGCGGCAGCAGGGATTTCCCGAACTGAAAACGACGAGCTGCATTTCCGCCCAATCCACACCGAAAAACGGGGAGGACCTTTCATTTTGATGCAGAAGATTAAAATTGTCACCGATTCCGCCAGCGATATCCCTCAGGAGGATCTGGAAGCCTTGGGAATTGAAATGCTCAGCATTCCCATTGCGGTGGACGGTAAAGGGTATTTTGAGCGAAAAAGCTTTTCCATCGACGAATTTTACGATATTTTGGACAAGGCCAGCGAAATTCCTGTCACCAGCCGCATTCCCGAGCAGGACTACTTTACCTGCTACCGGAACGCCATGGAAAAGGGCTACACCCATCTGATTAACATCACCATCAACGCCGGAGGGTCGGGGGTCAACGCCGCCGCCCACATGGCCCGGGAACGGTTTTATGAGGAAATTCCCGGCGCCCGCAAAAAGCTGGAAATTCACATTGTGGATTCCGGCACCTACTCCATGGCATACGGATGGCCCACCATTCAGGCGGCCAAAATGGCCAAAAGCGGAAAGACCGCGGAGGAAATCCTTGCTTGGCTGGAAGATTACTTTGCCTCGGTGGAAGTCTACCTGGGGTGCTACACGTTGGAATACGCCAAAAAGTCGGGGCGTATCAGCGCCGCGGCCGCCTTTGTGGGAGACGTGCTGGGCCTTCGCCCCGTCATTGCCATGATTGGCGGAGGCACCAAGGTGGTGGATAAGGTGCGGGGCGAAAAGAACGTGGCCGCCCGCCTGCTGCAGGCCTACCTGGAAAACTGCGCCGACTTCGACACCCCGCCGCTGGTGGTGTACGGCAAGGACCCTCAGTATGGCCAGGACCTGGCGAAAGCCATCCAAAGCAAGATTGGGTACATGCCTCCGATCTATCGGGCGGGAGCCTGCATCATCACCAACGCCGGGCCCCGCATGCTGGCGGTCATCTGCAAGGGGAAAAGAAGAAGCTGACATAATTCTGGTATAAAACGAGGGAATTTTGCCCATGGTAAAGGTGTTGAACTCAAACCCTGCCATGGGCAACCGATTGTTGAGACGAAAGGACATACTATGCCGGAACGACTATACATGGTGATTCCCTGTTACAACGAGCAGGAAGTGCTGCCCGAAACGGCCAGACGGCTGAAAGCCAAGTTGGAGGACCTCATCCAAAAGGGGAAAATCGCCCCAAACAGCCGGATTTTGTTTGTGGACGACGGCAGCCGGGACCATACCTGGTCCATGATTGCCGAACTCCACCGGCAGGACAAGCTGTTTTCCGGGGTAAAACTCTCCCGGAACCGGGGGCACCAAAACGCCCTGCTTTGCGGTTTGATGACGGCCAAGGACCTGTGCGATATCACCATCTCCATGGACGCCGACCTGCAAGACGACATCGACGTCATCGACGGCTTTTTGGATGAGCGGGAAAAGGGCTGCGACATCGTCTACGGGGTCCGCTCCGACCGGGAAAGCGACACCTTCTTTAAGCGGGCGACGGCCCAGGGCTTTTACAAAGCCATGAAGGCCTTGGGGGTGGACGTGGTCTACAACCACGCCGACTGCCGCCTGATGAGCCGAAGAGCTCTGGAGGGCCTTGCCCAGTTCCCCGAAAAGAACCTGTTTTTGCGGGGGATGGTCCGGCTCATCGGCTACCCATCCGCCATTGTCACCTACAAGCGGGCGGAGCGGTTTGCGGGCGAGTCCAAGTACCCGCTGAAAAAGATGCTCGCCTTTGCCTGGGACGGCGTCACCTCCTTTTCGGTCAAGCCGTTGGAGCTTTTGGCGGTGGCGGGCATCGCCATTACGGCGGGGAGCCTTCTCATCAGCCTGTATAGTATGCTTGCCTGCCTGTTTGACTGGCCCTTCCGGGGTTGGAGCGCCCTGATGGGCTCCCTGTGGTTCATTGGGGGAATACTTTTGACCGCCCAGGGGATTCTGGGGGCATATATCGGAAAGATTTACGCCGAGGTAAAGGACCGCCCCCGCTATCTGGTGGAAACCATATTGGACGAATAAGCAACACGGAACAGCGCCGCGCTGTTCCGTGTTTTTGCGTTGAGCTTTAGCGAAATAAACCACCGGCTATGCCGGTGAGAAATAGAAATCTTCAGATACAAGGAAACCTCCTTTTGCTAGAATAAATGCTGGTTCGCCAACCGCATTAGAAAGCAAAAGGAGGTTTTATAATGAATGACATACA